>JGI10211J34971_10004762_pt1 | contig 10724 bp, 3 predicted proteins | sample Etolagsediment_FD_34971 | JGI IMG/M metagenome (IMG submission 34971)
GGATCTTTGATATCCCTGATATTTGAAGACACCTTATTGGCCCGTTTCAGCATCCAGTTGGATTCTTCGTATTTGGTGAGGAAATCCCGCCAGGTACCGCCTTTGAGGAAGGGGCGCATTCGATCCAATTCACCCCCATCCTTTAAGGAATGAACATATTGGCCATAACTCTTGCCCAGATCAGTGGGCAGGGTCCATTCGTTCATTTCGAAATAGGATGCAGTGGGCATATAGACGCGTCCGGCTGGACGATGATGATGAAAGTATTCACCCAGGGTTTGGGTAGTAAGCCAGGACTGGTTTTCCTCAATCGCTGAAAACATCCGTTCCAGCCAGCGCTCGGTGAAGCAATGTTCATGTGTCCCAGGCCAGACGCCAAATTTCTCACCATCGTCCACCATCACTTTCAAGGCATCTTCAACGGTATCCTGCTTTTTCAGGAAGTCAATGGTTTCACCTGGATCAGCAAAGGGCATGGAGTAGCGCAGATGCTGAGATATTGGAAAAACCCCCAACACCCGCCCCTGGTCTTCAGTCAGGTAATAGCCACTTAGTTCAGGCAGAGGCAGTCCCACGGAGCTCAAATGCTGGTCGTCTACGGCAATATACTTGATCCCCGCCTCAACCAAAGGACGCACCAAGCCTGGTTCCCAGATCCGCTCGGTGAGCCAGAGACCTTCTGGCTTCATCCCGAAACGACGCTCGATATAATCGTTCATCATCTCGATTTGACCGATTTTATCACTGTCGGTAATCGAAATCAGCACAGGTTCATAGAAGCCCGAACTGATGATTTCACAGCGACCGTCGGCCACAAGTCGGCCATAGCGCTCAATGTATTCGGGATGATTACTCTCCAACCACTCCAGCAGCGGACCGCTGGTGTGCAGGGTGAATTTCACCTTTGGGAAATGCTCAATAACATCCAGAAAGGGGCCATAAGACTGACGATATGCCGCCTCGAAGACATAATCAAAATTGCCCACAGGCTGATGATTATGGATACCAAATACGAGTTTCATTTATTCCCTTGCTCTAACCTGCATTATTCGCGAGAAATTTATTACGCAGATGGATCTAATCAATTCTGCTGTGTTTTACTCGAAAAATGTTCTCAATGTACTGTCGCTCATGTTTCTACGAATGCCTTGCATAATCAGCCATCTGCATCATCTTATCACAAAGTCTAGTGATTAATACAGGCTAAGTGAGTGTGGCGATTCTTTGTTTTCGTATCAGAAGTTCAGGCGCAGGGTGTATTTATGAATATCGCCCAGGTTGTCCATTAATTCATAGGCGTAGTCTACTTCAATGGATCCGTACACAATGGGGAAATTGACCCCGGCGCCCACTGAGTATTTTTCTTCGCGATCGCTCAACCCCAGAGAGCGCGCTCCGGCACGTACGAAGACCGTATTATTCAAAGCGGAAAATTCCACACCTGCATTCATATACTCACTGTTATCGTTGGGATTGTTGGCATCAATGGCCCAGGTCAACCGACCCAACTCACCGAAATCCAGGTCATCGCTCACACCGACGCGCAGCAACAGGGGCAGGTCAAAATCATCTGTTTCCAGTATCCCATTGACGCTTTCGTTATTCCCGGCCATTCCGGGGGCAATATCCGCCCGGAACAGGAGGTCGAGACCGGTCATCTTCAGTTTGGGACCAAAATTCACGATAGCCGCCCCCAGCCTGAAACCGAAGGGTGTATCGAAAAGGGTTCCCACATCCAATGCCGCCCCCCGGGCGTGACAGTTGGCGATGGTTTCACTGATATATTTTCCATTAAAACCGATGGAAAATCGATCAGTAAGATTCACGGCATAAGACACACCGAGAGAGTATGAACCGGCACCAAAGGTCTCCCCCGTGTCTTCTTCTCCATAGCGTGTTGTTTTCATATCATCCATGAAAATCCCAGAGAAATTTATTCCAAAGGTTCCCTGGCTTCCCATGGGCATGACAAAGGCCATGTATTCGTAAGATATGTCTGCCGGCCATTCGGTGTGGTTGATCAATATTTCCTGACGTTTCAACCGGGCTATGCCACTGGGATTCCAGTACATGGCCGAAGCATCGTTGGCAACTGCGGAGAAGGCGCCCCCCATGGAGATCGCCCGCGAACCGGCACCGATTGAAAGGAATTTCGCAGCAGTAGTGCCTGCTTTATCCACTTCCGCTGCAACCAACAGGGCCAGACTCAAAATGACGATGAATATTTTCTTCATAATGTCGCCCAAATTAAATATGTTAAATCCAAAAGTTACTTCACAATGGCAAATTTGCCCACATACTCACCGATCCCGGGAGCATCAACGTGGAAGATATAAATGCCATATGCAGCGGACAGATTATCCTTGGTCAGCAAATCCCACGACGCCGAGCCATCAGTGATGGCGGATTCGTGTTTGATTTTGCGCACCAATTCTCCACTGACGGTGTAAATGCGGATATCGCATTGTGCCGGCAGATTTCGAAACTGGATTTCCCGAGGTCCACGACCTGTGTCAAAAGGATTCATGGGTTCCCAGGGCACTGCGGCAAAATAGGGATTGGGAACGACATAGACATTGTCCAAATCACCTTTGGCCATCCCTCTGTCGATATAGGGCGCTTCCGCTATAAATTCATAGACATCATTGCCCATAAACGGTTTCTCGATATAGACACTGGCAGTATCACCGGCCACTGGGACGGGATCGATCATCTCCACCTCATTGGGTTCAGGGTTCCGCAGGTAGAAATACCAGCTCGGTGACATTTCACCGTCTGCATCTGTGTGATCCAGGAAAACGATGCGATCGTCATTCTCAGGTGTACGGCTGAATATACCATCCGGTTCGGCCAGATTGGGCGTGAAGTCGCCAAATGCAAAGGGAATATCAACCCAGTCGAATGATTCATCACCCGTATAGGTATTGCGTCGCTGGACCTTGAAATAGACGGGACCGCCCTGGTGCAGAGTGGACAGACAGTACTCAGGATTATTATATACTTCAAGGACGATGGGAATGCCGAAATAATCAAATTCCAGGGTAGGATTATCCTGATCACAGGGATCGGCCAGTACTGATTCTCCTACAGGGATGTATGGATGCTGCCCATCGTTGACCAGAGTCGCTGGTTGCTTACAGAAGCATTCGCATTCAAAATCGGGGGCATCGGTGAAAATAACCCGATAGTTATAGGGCAGGGGAGTGCCGTAAATATAGGTGGGTTCATAATCATACCGCCGCACATTGAAGGGATAAATTTCATTTCGATTCCAGAAACTGGCCTCTTGATCCAAGGCCAGAAAATCGATATTCTGAAACCACAGACGGAAGCCGTCAATGATATCCATATCGTTGGTTTCCGGCAATGGATTGACGAGTGTGGAATCAATGGCGATGATGGGAACGGGTTGCCCCTGCTGGTAGATTGTATCCGCATACTCATAATACCAGTATGTGGGCTGAACCAGAGTATCGGGATCTGTTATATCGGTCACATCCGTCAGGAACCAATGTCTCGTGGTGAGGGTGTCATACCCGCTGATTCCCTGCTGGTTGGCAAAAACCGTGTCGGTAAAGGTGATATGATAGCGATGCCCATCCTTCACATTCAGGGGATTAATCACTTCATAATACACATTGCCGCTGCTGGCACCCTGGATATGATCCACTTCAATGAGATCATTGGCATCCACATAGCCTGCCGCCGGCGCATTGGGCGTCACTTCCACTACATTGGAGCCCAGTTCAAGAGAACCGTCCAAAGTGCTTACCCGCAAGCGCATGGGCGAGTCACTGGGCATGATATTATTTGAAGTATCCCCACCGTAGTCATAGGCCACAACAGCATAGTAGTAGGTTTGCCCATTCACCACATTGCTGTCTACATAACTGTGAACCAGTCCGGTATTTGAGCCCAGATTGAACATGACACCGTTTAGATCGACGGGGTGAAATCCAGAATGCTCATCAATCAGGTCCCACTGAGCGGTCTGCCCACCCTGCATATACGGTTCAAAGAAGGTGGCCGTGCCGGTGGCATCAGTTATGTTGTAGGCGTCACTGAATTCCCAATCGGTGGCCCGGTAGATCTTATAACCTTCAAAGTCATACTGGATGCGACCATTGGTGATCTTCTTCATATAATTATCTTCAGAATATTCCGAAGTGCGATCCCAATACAATGTGACTCTGCCATCGCTGGCCACGGCAGTGACTTGAGGTGCCAGAGGTGCCTTTGCAAACTGGTAGTCGAAATCGTAGGTGGTTTGGGCCACATTCTTGTTGCGGACAGCGTCCTGCTCATTCGCTCCCAGGCACACGGCCATGGAGATGCGCTCGGTCTGTCCCGCTTTCAACGGGAAAAAACCGGAGGTGACAAACAGGTCATAATCCCCACTGAAAGAACCTTCTGGACGCTGCCAGAATTCACCGGGGGTCATGTAATTATTCCACAGCGGTTCACTGAAATTGGTGGGAATTGAACCCGCCTCGTCATAAGATACTGCCGTGAGTCCCATCTGATCGGATTCAGAGACATCAGTCTTGTCGATATTGGGTTCGCCGGGGAAGCCGGTACCGGAGCCGGAAGTGGGATTCAAATCGGATGCACCGACGGCCATGCCACCGGATCCATCACCAAAAAGTCCCATATCATCGGCAGTGGTCCAGTCGCCGTCGTTATCAATAAAGTCATCGCGGGATTCATCAATCATCTCGTCGATGCCCTCGTCAATTCCTTCATCGATTGCGCCGTCGTTGTCATTGTCCACGCCATCGGCATATGATTTACCCAGATCATTGATTTCCACATCATAGAGGATGATATCCGTGCCCGGCACGCGATACCGGCGATAGGGATCATTAGCCGCTTCGTCAATCATCTCCTGCGTCACCACTGGACTATTGACATCGATGCCTGTGCCGTAGGGATACTCATTAGCGTAGGGTGCATCCGGATTGCCGTCATTGTCAATATTATCGGCATAGGGCAGGCCCAGATCAGCCTCATCCACTGAGATCAGATGGATGATACTGTCCTGAAAACTATCTGACTCACAATCGGGAGGCCAGCGGTGCCAGAGCAAGGGATAGCCATCAAGCATCACCATGTCCTGTTCAGCGCTCAGGATCATTTCTTCGGTCACCATGGGACAGCCGGGGGCCACACCTTCTGGGCTGTCATTATCATTGTCGATGCCATCGCGAAAAGTCACACCGGCTGAATTTTCAAAGGGAATATGGGTCAGGTTTTCATCAACCAGACCATTGCGGTTATCGTCAATGCTGTTGGTGAGATCTTCTTCACCGGCATCCGGAACATCCATATATTCCACATCACCGGGACAGAGGAGATCCAGACCACAGGCCATTTCCCGCGAAACGAGTGGCCCATTATCTTCTCCATCGGCATCATTGTCGATTCCATCCACATTGTTACCCGGTGTTTCAATAAATGATGTGGCCGCCACACCCACGGTCTCACCGGGACCAAAGGCGCTGTTGCCGATGCCATCGCTGTCCATTGACCAGGCAATATCGTAGATCAAGTCAAAATCCGGGGAGTCATCTGACGTGTCACCGTCACCACCCACCAGGTCAGCCAGCCACATGGAAAAGGATACTTTGGGAATATCCTTGGTACCATCGTTTTTTATATCATGCAGAATGAACACATCATCTTCAATGAGAATCTGTTTCCATTCCATGACGCGCACGCCGGTATTGAGAGCGATGCCTTGACGGGTAAAGTCAGTGGAGTCCGGAAAATAGGTATACCCCTGACGATAGTTGCGGTCATCGGAGACCTTGTAGTAAATCTCCTGTTCAGCGCTGAACTTGTTTTTGCCGAAATATCCATTCCAGGAACCCGGCCACCCGGCATCATTTTCGTCTTCCATTTTATCCGGCCAGGTTGTCGGCCAGGTGGACAGATCATCACTGATGGCGATTTTGGTGGAATTGGGATTGAGATATCCCGGTACGGGTTCCCANGCCTTGGAGTTGCCGCTGTCATCCGAACGGTGAGTGATGGTCACCAACGGACGCCAATCGCCTTCTTCCATCAACACCCGACCACCCACGCAGAGAGAAGTCATGGCGATATAATGCTGTCCGGAATTTACGGGCCATTCGTAGGGGACATAGAGGGGACTGTCTGTTCCGGGCCGACCTGTTACACCATAGTTAAAAATGGATGTTCGAACCAGGTTTACATCGATATTGGTCATTCGGCGATAATTGGGATCACCGCGTTCGTCAGACGGCACATGTTCCTGTGCCTCGTACTGGGCCAGTATCAGGCCCGTTATGCAGATGAGGATTGGAAATAATTTTTTCATGATGTCATCCTAAAATGAAAGTTCCAGACCGATTTGAATATTCCGGGGAGCGGAATACCATTCTGGATGATTAAAGAAATCCTCGATGGTGTTGGGCCGCATCGGTTCAGGATTCAGTGCTTCGGTTTCCAAAGCCTGCTGTTCCTGCAATGATTTATTGGAACGACCTGTATCTGCCCAGATGGTATTATCATTGCGAGTATCAAAGAGGTTGTACACATTCAGATATATTCGACCTCGTGCCAGATCGGCAAATGTAATATTGTAGAACATTTTAAGGTCAAAATTCAAGGTGGTCTGTTTGCGACGACTGTTGGTGGGCAGATTGTTGGAGACATTCTGTCCAACCGTTGAGGCGGTCAAAAACGTGGGTGTATAAGGATAACCACTGCCGTACTGCATCATGAAGGTGGCTCCCCAGAAACCGCCGCCCACAAAGAAATCTGCGTTCAGAGTGTGACGCTGATCCCAGTTCAGAGGTACAATAAAGCGGGTAGGCTCATTGTTGGCCGCGTCGGAGACAGCGCTGAATTCCTCGTCTGGATCCGAGTGAGATCCCTCGGCAACCTGGAAAGTATAGTCCACATGCCAGCTGTGCATATCAGAGTACATTTTATCCAGCGCAAAAATGACACCGCGAACATTGGAATAATCCTTATTCACATAGGTGAAATAGTCTGCACCGCCCAATCCTACCGGGATGGGAATTCCAGTGGACACCCAGTCGCGGACATCGCGGAAATACCCAGTGGCCTCCAGACGCAGATTGCGATAGAGTTCCTGCTGCAGACCCAGCTCATAACTCACCGTCCGCTGCGGCTTCAGTTCAGGATTTCCAAATATCCCGGAGTGAACATCCTGTTCAGCCATGTAGTAACCTGGACTGGCGTACAGGTATTCAAACTGCGGTATCTGAAAGAAGTAGCCATAGCTGAAGTGAATCACACCCTTGTCACTGATGGGATAGGCAATACCGAGACGCGGGCTGATCTGGGAGGTTGTTTTCGTCTTGCGATACCAACCCTTTTTATTTTTCAGATCACCTGCTTCAGCAAATCCGCCAAAGTCAGCATAGGTATAATAGGTAGTATCCGCGCCGTCAATACTCACAACATAATAGGAAGTATCCCCCCAATTGATATTGTAGAGATCTGCCGGTTGCATATTCAACAGGGTATCCAATCGTGGATCGCGAGGATTGAGAAAATAGGGATCGTGAGGATTGTTGGCCACCCAACTGTTAGGATCAAACCAATCGTAACGCAACCCCACATTGACGATCATATCACCATATTCAATCTTATCCTGGATATAGGCGGAGAATTCTTCCGGTTCATTGAGATAGTAACCGCCGGGCAGCACACCGATTGTACCAAAGCCTTCTAGAACCAGCCAATGCATCTTATCGATCCAGGAGGGCACATCCTGATCCACCATTTTTAATTCATCCACCTGATCATCCGGATTGTTTGCATTCCACTCTCTGATGAATTCATTCTGTTCTTTCAGATAGCCATTCAGAGAGCGCAGTTCCGGGATCAGGGGCAGATAAATCTGCATATTGCCACCGAAATTGATGGGAGTGAAATTTTCTTCTTCCAGAGCATGTTTTTGATATTCAAGACCGAATTTGATTTGATTGAATTTATCAAACTGGCTGGTAAGATCGAGCTTAAACTGCTGGGTGGTGGTTTTGCGACGATAATGATTGTGGTCCACACCCCAGCGGCTGAAGGAATGCTGAGGATTATACTCGGCATAATTGGCCCCCCATTCAGCCACGATGTGATCGGGGACCGTCAGATCTTCATGAGCCCACCAGAGACTGTCGGGAGTGATATAGCGCGGATCCCCGGGATCTTCGTAGAGGTAGCTTTTAAATTCCTTCACGAACTGAGAGATGTTCACATCCATGAAAGTTCGGGAATTAAAGGAGTGAGACAAATTGATACCGCGAAAATCACCGATGTCATAGTCAATTTTATTCCCGAACTGACGCATCTGATTGTCGTGGTTATAATCCTGTTTCTCCTGATACTTGTAAATAAAGTTCAGTTTCAACTTGGTTTTGGGAGTCAGCTTGAACGTGAGTTTATTCTGCAGGGTGTATTTCTCCAGCCAGTTCATGCCGCGCCAATAGGGTTTCTTGGTGGTTTCCTGGGCATCCCAGGTGCCATTTCCAATATCTGTGAATGGTTCACCGCGGTCATATTGTCCGTTTTCATTCAGATCTTCAAACGGTTCATCATTGTCGTAAAAAGAATTCCCGCGATCGGTGAATAATTCACCCGGATCGAATTGCGGAACGGCGGACAGACTTTCATCCCAAACAAATAACTCACCCTGATCCCAGGTGCCATTCCCCACGATATCGGTATGAAATTCACCTGGATCCCAGATGCCATTTCCTTCGGTACCGTCCGGGTCAGGTCCGAAATAATCAGGATCACCCTCGCCAATACCATCTGATCCATAGTCCAAAAATGGTTCGCTGGGCTCCCAGGTGGCGTTGTTGATGGGACGGTCAATAAACTGACCGTTGATGATCCAGCGCTGCAGATCGTCATCAACCCATGATTCAGCATAATCCCGGAAGCGATTACCATTCAGGTCGTTGAAAACGGTATCACCGTACATGGTAAAAGTTTGTTTACCCTGCAGCCAGCCTTCAGTGTTAAAATAGCGACCGGATACATAGAAAGTGGCCAGATCCTTCACCAGCGGCCCGCTGAAGTTTCCTTCAATATTATAGGTTGTAGTGGGATCCCAACCAGAGAGATTGCGGAATATGGGATCTCCGGAACTATGATCGCCGGCCCACATCTTGAATCCGCCTTCATATTTACTGCCACCGTCCTTGGTCACCATATTGATGATCCCGGACATGGCCTTTCCGTATTCAGCATTGAATGTTCCGCTGATGACCTGCAGTTCCTGGATGTTGGAATTTTCGATGTCAACTGACATGCCGCCGTTAAAAACGTCAGACATTGAGACACCGTCTACCATATACACCACTTCGCTGGTTCGACCTCCGCGGATATGTATTCCGCCGCCTGAATCCTTGGTCACCCCCCCCTGCAGCTTGATCACATCGGAAACATCCGTTACCGGCATGACCTCCAGGTCTTTTGAAGTGACCCGGGCCTCAGAATTGGTGACGTCGAATTGGACCACCTTCGTGGTGGCTGCGACGGTTATGGCTTCCCCTTCCAGAGCTTCAACCTGGAGTCTGAAAGGCAGACGCGTTGTTTTATCAATATTGATGACTACATCCTGGACGGTTAACATTTCATAGCCGATCATCATGACGCGAACATCATGGAATCCCGGCGGAATGTTGAGCAGAACGTATTCCCCGTTGCCATCGGTGGCAGTGCCGATATCAGTATCCAGTAGCATCACATTACAACCTACCAGGGGAGCCCCGGTCTGTTGATCTGTAATTTTACCTGTCAGCTTGCCTGTGGTACCGGCCCACATGACCGAGAGCAACCCGATGGTGCATATAAGAGCGCTCTTCTTCATGTCTCCAACCTTTAGTTTCCTTTGCCTGTGTTGCATGTTTACGTAATCTTTCCTCAATATGTGGAATCCGGAAGCGAAAATGATTCCAACAATTCTTTGTCCAAAACCAACTCTGTTCCTCTCTTCAACTCTTGTACAAATGACCGATAGCGACCGCGGCGTATTTCTACAGATACGGAATCACGATCGGACCCATAAATATCCTGAACGGCCAATTTGATCACCTTGAGATCAGCAGCCTGCTTAAGTTCATGCTGAAACTCAGGGCTGTGGTACCATTCCGTTTTTTCCGCCAGATTCAGCAGTTCCTGCCGCGCTGCCAATCCCAACAGGACCTGACGCAGATCGTTCAGGGTTTGCATCTGACGGCGCTGATTGTCCCGCGTCTGACGCAAAGCGGTGACAATTTGGGCAAAATCCCAGCTGAATTTGGATGTGTTTAATTCGATATTCTGCAGAGTGGGATCCAGCAGAATGGCAAAGTCGCTGTCATCCAATAAACGCGGTAAATGAGCCATCAGCAATTCAACGTCATCATCCTGTATATCCACCTGTAAATCGGTGATGATCTGATCTGTTTTCTCCTTTATCACTGACACGAGTTGCCGTCCGCGCTGGGAAAATTCAAACTCATCGCGGTGCAGCTGATAGTCCAATTCGGTGATAATGGGATTATAAACGCGCTCCAAAACCTGAATGATGCTGAAACCGCTGCGCGTACGGACAGGCTGGGAGATTTCGCCATCGTCCAGAGCATAGGCTGCATCCTCAAAGGCCGGTTCCATTTCATTGTAGGTAAAAAAGCCCAGATCTCCGCCAGTAGTGGCTAAAATGGAGTCACTGAAAGTCTCCCTGG
>JGI10211J34971_10004763_pt1 | contig 10724 bp, 8 predicted proteins | sample Etolagsediment_FD_34971 | JGI IMG/M metagenome (IMG submission 34971)
GCGGCTCCGAATATTACGAAGGTGTGGACCTTTTCGTGCACTTGTTTTATGGCAGCAAAGACCATCGCCGCCAGAGACCCGCTGAAAGCCCAGCCGGCGTGCGGAACAATCCCGGCTACTATCGCCTCCGGCAACCCCTCGCTTAACGTAGTTTGCTCAAGGTAATGGCTGATTTCCTCCACGCAGGAATTGTGCTCAGCCGGGTAAAATTGACCTGCAACAATAGGTTTTCTTGTGTGCATTTTTGCACCCTATTACTTGCACTTGCAGCTCTTGGCCGTTATTATTACCGGATAATTTGAGCTTTACGCATATTCTAATCTGAAGGATGGGAAAAGACAAATGGTATCTGAAAAGAAAACTGCCGTAGCGGTGCTGATGGGTTCCGACAGCGATATGGCGGTAATGCAAAGCTGCATCGGGACGCTGCAAGATTTTGGTATTGAGCCGCTCGTGCGGATAATTTCCGCCCATCGCACCCCGCAGATAGCGGCTGAATTTGCCGACAATGCCGCCAGGAGTGGGACAAAGGTGATTATTGCAGCGGCGGGAATGGCTGCTCATTTAGCCGGTGCGGTAGCGGCCAGAACTACACTGCCGGTTATTGCCGTGCCATTGATTTCTGATTCAGGGCTGGAGGGAGTTGATGCACTATTGGCCGTGGTACAAATGCCGTCAGGCGTGCCGGTCGCGGCTACGGCTATTGGAAAAACAGGTGCGAAAAACGCAGCCATATTAGCTGTACAAATTTTAGCTTTATCCGACGATAGATTAGCTGAGAAATTAGTTGAATTCAAAAAAATTCAGGCAAAAAAGGTAATAGAGAAGGATTCGGCCATACAGTAAAAATGCCGGCTTCGGCTGGATTATTTTACATCAAACCCGCGACTTTGCCAGCCAAATACGCAAGTTGGCGGTGCGAAGCGGGAGAAAATGCAGAAAGTTTTTGTTTTTGCTGATTTTTTGATTATAACCGTTTCAGCACGCTAAGCGCATAAAAAAACCGGGCCAAAAGTCAGCCCGGCTTATTTTCACTTCCGTTACATGCAAATCACTTCTTAATCTTGAATTCGTACTCGTGGATTTCGTCTTTCAGTAAATCCTTCCCTTGGCAACGAAGAATAAAACCATCGTCTATTTTTTCGTACTCAAAATCCTCACTGCTGAAAAGGTCTTTTGGCAGGCCGGCAGGCAACTCGTCAGGTAATCGGCCTGTTTTGGCCATTATTATGTAAATATCAACAGCCGCTCTGATCGCATTGGAGAAGGTCTGTACTTTTATACCCTGCCCATATAACTTACCCACAGCAGGGACGAGGGCAACGGTCAGGGTCGCATCGGGGTTTTTTGCAGCGTCTTTGGAGGGGATTTCGCTCAGCTCTTTAAGGCGTGTGTAGGCCTGCTCGTACGCTAAATCAAAAGCAGCTATCTGCTGGTTGACAAAGTTTTGCGAATAATCTCTGTTTCTTTCAAAGAACTCTTCGTCAGCATTCTTGAGACGCTCTGATGCATACTCTGGAAAAGACAAACATTCATCATTCAGAAACCTGAGCAACTCATCTTTTTTCTCTATTCGTGCATCCGCCGACCATGCCTTAAAATCTTTGCTCACGGCAGCTTTCATTGAAGGAGTCCGGGTTTCTATGTCCACCAGTTCGTTCTTGAAACAGGTTAATGCCTCCGAATCCTGAGGCATATCCGCCAGAATATTCTGGATACAATTATTCGCCAAATCTTCAAAGGCAATTCCTACCAAATAGCTTATGATGATGCCGTCGCTGACGTGTCGCGCCATTTTGTGAATGCTCACGCAATGGCTTAGCGCTGTCTCATAGTCGCCCTGGGCGGCGAGGATTTTCGCATCTGCAAGAATCAATTTTGCGATATCCCTGAGTGGCACATAATGCGGCAAGACTGTTGAAAAACCTTTAGAATAATCCACGCCCCAATCGCAATTCTTGACATCAGCGGCGGTCAGAGCAGAATCGATGGTATGTCCGTTTGTTGCCACGTACTTCTTGATATCTTCGTCCACCTCAATCCTGCCTTTGAGCAAATCGGTCACTTTACTCATCATCGCTTTGTCAGATTGATAAAAAAGACACGCTCGATAATAAAGTACCGCTGCGTTGTCAGGTGGGTAAGCGAAGGCCGACTGAGTTGATAACAGTAGTATCGCAGCGAGACACATTAGTTTTGGTAATTTGTTGCTGCTGATTGTTTTCATAGTTTTGTCCTTTCCAATTACGAACCATTAAGTTCTGCAAGTATTTCTCGAACTGATATTTTGCCCGGCCGGGGCCCTAACATCTCAAAAGCTTTGTCGCATTGTCTGTCAACCTCTTCCATTCCTCCCTTACGGTAAGCAATATTAAGTGACATCGCCGTCATCATTTCGGCTGGGGTTTTGGCGACTTCCGTCTTAGTGCGATTGTCAATTTGCTTATCCGGGACGCGGCGAGCAACGAAAAGACCAACTGCAAGGACTATCCCTGCCGCCGCTGCAAATTTTGTCATTTTGCTCCTTATAACTGTTCGCCATAAATTACGGCGATGCGGGCGGGAGGCCTGTCCTGCCCGTGATTTAAGTATTTGAAGTTCTTCGGCGTATTTTTCTTTCCATTTCTCGGCGTCAAACTGAGGTCTTTCCGTATCGATGGTCCGGGAAATTTGTTCGTCGAGCCACTTTTCATTTTTCTCATCGCTCATAATCTCACCTCGGCAAAACCGTTACGCCGTAAGTAGTCGGCGATTTTTTTCTTTGCTCTTCGCAATCTGCCATTTATTGCCTGCTCGGAGATGCCCAAAACCGCAGAGATTCTTTCGTATGTCATACCATCATAAAACCGCAGAAAAACCACTTCTTTTTGCGAAGCCGACAGCTCCGCGATAGCTTCTCGAACAACCCCGGTGGTCGCATCCTGGTGTAACCTTGGGCCCAAGGACTCGGCTGCTATCACAGAGAGGTCCTCGGTGGTGCGGAGTTTCTCTGTGTCTCTGGCTGTATCTTTGGCGACATTCCTGCAAATTACAGCGAGCCAGCCGGCAAACTTATTCTTATTTTTCAACTGCGGCAGCTTCAGGGCCGCCTTTGCAAACGCCTGCTGGGCTGCATCTTCAGCCAGATGCCTGTCGCTGAGTACAGAATGCGCAATCGCAACCATAGCCGCATAGTATCGTTTGCACAATTCGGTGAAGCTGTCAGCATCGCCGTTAATCGCTGCTTTGACTAACGCAAAATCCGGTTGCCGACTCACTAACTTTTCCTTATCACTGCCCTTAGTACGCATTTGGCTGATTCTGCTTTCATTAGTATAGACTAACCTTTACGCTCAAAACGGGCGCAGAAAATTCTGCTTTTATTGATTTTTCGATTATAGCTGTTTCCGCACACTAAACGTAAAAAAAACAGGGCGAACAGGGCTGCCAAATCGCCGTCCAGCGCTCACTTGACTATATTGCGCCGGTTGTTATTCTTACCTGGTATGAAGATGCCTTCGAATAAACTGCAAACTATCATTATCCTTTTTCTCCTCGCCGCTGCGACTCTGGCGGTCTATTGGCAGGTGCGCGGTCATGATTTTATCGCCTTTGACGATGACCTCTATGTCACTGACAACGTCAATGTGCAGAATGGGCTGACTTGGCGGGGCGTAAAATGGGCGTTCACAACAACCCAGGCCTACAACTGGCATCCTCTTGTGTGGATATCGCATATGCTGGACTGCCGGCTCTACAAATTGAATCCTGCCGGCCATCACTTTACAAATGTGCTCTTCCATATAGCAAATACATTACTTTTGTTTCTGGTACTGAGTCGTATGACCGGCAGCCGTTGGCGCAGCGCTTTCGTTGCGGCCCTGTTTGCTCTGCATCCGCTTCACGTCGAGTCGGTCGCCTGGGTTTCGGAGCGCAAGGATGTTCTCAGCACCTTCTTCTGGCTATTAACTATGTGGTTTTATAGTCGTTATGTTCGGCGTCCGGGGCTTGCTAATTATTTGCTTATTATGTTCGCCCTTGCGCTTGGGTTAATGGCAAAGCAGATGCTGGTAACGCTGCCTCTTGTACTGCTTCTGCTGGATTACTGGCCTCTCGAGCGATTCACGTTTGGGTCATTAAAAAAACATAATGAGCACAGAGCGAAGTTTGGGTCAGCTTCGTTTTCTCGCTGCTTACTGGAAAAACTGCCGCTTCTGGCACTCTCGGCGGTGGCCAGTCTCATCGTTTTTCTCGTTCAATCCAAGGCGACCCTCGTAAAAAGCACAATCGCCATACCTTTTGGTTATCGTGTTGGAAATGCTCTTGTCTCTTACGCGAAATACATCAGAAAAATGTTTTGGCCTGCCGATTTGGGGATTCTCTATCCGCACCCCGAAACCAGCCTTCCAATCTGGAAGGTATTGACTGCCGGCGTGTTACTGCTGTGTATATCTATTTTGGTAGTTCGGCATTTTCGCAGTCGTCGATGGTTTGCCGTGGGCTGGCTGTGGTATCTTGGAACTCTTGTCCCGGTGCTCGGACTGGTACAGGTGGGCTTGCAGGCAATGGCCGACCGTTATACATACATACCGCTAATAGGGCTGTTCATCATCGTTGCCTGGGGCGCAGCAGAGCTTTTGGCAAAACAGAGGCGCCGAAACCTTGTTTTTGCGACCGCTGCGGTGATAGTGCTTTCGGCCCTCGTGGCGGTTACATATCGGCAACTGTCGTACTGGCACGACAGCATCACGCTTTATAAACATACCGTAGCAGTTACACGCAACAATGATATTCTGCACTACAACCTCGGCGTCCTGCTATTGGAGAAAGGCAAAACCGATGAGGCCGTCAAACACTGGAGGCAGGCCCTGAAGATAAGGCCGAACCAGCCCGCCATACATAAGAATCTGGCGACCTTGCTGTTACGCCAGGGGGACATCAATGGGGCGATTGAACATTATCGCCAGGTACTAAGACTAAGGCCGAGCGATAAAGCCGCACGCGAGGGTCTCAAAAACCTCTTGGCCGGAATCAATGCCGCCAAGCAGCTTTTCAACAAAGGCAATACCCTTGCAGAGCGAGGCGAGCTTGACGAAGCAATAACCTGTTATACTAAGTCGCTTCAGCTCAGGCCCGGTTATGCCCCGGCCCATAATAATCTTGCCAATGCGCTATATTTGAAAGGCAAACACGAACAGGCGATTGCCCATTACTCCAGGGCGGTACGGTATGCCCCGAATTTGATTGATGCCCATTACAATATGGCGGTCCTTTTAAACAGGCGGGGCGATACGGACGAGGCTGTCAAGGAGTATCGCAGGGTACTCGAAATCGACCCAAATCATACTAAAGCCATCGGGGCTCTGCAGGCCCTTATTAAGAACAGGGCAAACAAAAGATAAATCGCAAATCACCGCCAAATACAGCGAGGCCGAAAATAGGTTTGACGCCGGTTTGGGCGGTTATTATACTGTTTTGCTAATATAATGCGAAGAACATTCGGCTGAGCTCAGTCGAAGCCCAGCGGTTAGTTTTGGAGCAAAAAATGGACAAAAGTAAGATTATCGCTGAGGGTATAACCTTCGACGATGTGCTGCTTATACCGGCGAAAAGCGATTTTGTGCCCAGCCAGGCGGAAACCAGCACCCAGTTGACCAACAATATCAAGATTAATATCCCTGTGGTTTCGGCCGCGATGGACACCGTTACCGAGGCGGCCCTGGCCATAGCGCTCGCACAGGAAGGCGGCGTAGGGATAATCCATAAAAATCTGTCGGTCGAAGCCCAACAGCGGGAGGTGGCGAAGGTCAAACGCTCAGAGCACGGTGTGATTCTCGACCCCGTAACGTTAACGCCTGCCGAACCTGTCAGAAGGGCACAGGAGCTGATGAACGAACAGAACGTGTCCGGAATTCCAATCATCGACGGCAAAAAACTGGTGGGTATCCTCACACGCAGGGACCTGAAATTTCTCAAAGACTACGATGTCAAAATAAGCGAGATTATGACAAAGACGAACCTTGTTACAGCTTCGGCTGAGACCACGCTCGAACAGGCAAAGGGAATCCTGCAGAAGCATAAAGTTGAAAAGTTGCTTTTGGTTAATGCGGATGCTGAACTGGCGGGCTTGATTACGATGAGGGACATTGACAGGGTTCAGCAGTATCCCCTGGCGGCCAGAGACCGGCGAGGCAGACTACGCGTCGGGGCGGCGGTAGGCGTTGGCGATTATGAGCGAATCGAGGCTCTCATAAAAGCGGAGGTTGACGTTGTCGTTGTCGATACCGCTCACGGCCATTCGCAGAATGTCATCGATACCGTAAAGAAAATCAAGAGCAGGTATGAAATCGATGTGATTGCGGGCAATATCGCGACGGCGACGGCCGCGGAGGATTTGATAGCGGCCGGTGCAAATGCTGTAAAGGTCGGAATCGGACCCGGCGCAATTTGCACTACGCGTGTGATTTCAGGTGTGGGCGTGCCGCAAATATCAGCGATTATCAACTGCGCCAGGGCAGCACAGAAGCATAATATTCCGGTTATCGCCGACGGCGGAATAAAGCAGTCGGGAGATATAACAAAGGCAATTGCCGCAGGGGCTTCGAGTGTGATGATTGGCTCGTTATTTGCGGGTCTGAAGGAAAGCCCGGGGCAATTGGTTATCTACAAGGGCAGACAGTTCAAAGAGTACAGAGGAATGGGTTCTTTGGGGGCGATGGTCAAAGGTTCCGCTGAAAGGTACGGGCAGAAAAGCTCGGCCGAGAGAGATAAACTTGTGCCCGAAGGTGTTGAAGGGCGAGTGCCGTATCGTGGGACGCTGGGCGATTTTGTCTATCAACTGGTTGGCGGACTGCGGGCCGGTATGGGATATTGCGGGGCGCGAAATATCGAGGAGCTTAGAAAAAACGGACGATTTGTCCGCGTAAGTGCGGCCTCCGTTAGCGAATCGCATCCCCACGATATACAGATAACAAAAGAAGCGCCGAACTATTCGGCAACTGTGCCCTTTGAGGATTAAGGGACAGCGGATAATTAGAGCCGGTAGCGGATAGCAATATGCACTGAACGCTAAATGCTTTGGGGATTTTGTGGGGCGCGAGACAATAGCCATTCTTGATTTTGGCAGTCAGTACGGGCAACTAATCGCGCGGCGGGTCCGTGAGCACAACGTTTATTCCCGAATTTGTCGGGCAGATATAACGGCGAAGGAATTGTCAAAGTTGGGCGTCAAGGGGCTGATACTCTCCGGCGGGCCTGCAAGTGTCAGGGACAAAGATGCACCAAAGTGTGATGACAGGATTTTCGAGTTGAGCGTGCCGATTCTGGGTATATGCTACGGGATGCAGCTCGGTTGCAAGATTTTGGGGGCGGGAGTTGTTGCGGCACAAAGGCGGGAGTACGGCAGAGCAAACCTTTCAATTCTTGATAGGACCGACTTGTTTGCGAATATGCCGGATTCAACAACAGTCTGGGCCAGTCACGGCGACCAGGTCGGCGAATTAGGCGATGATTTTGTAAGATTGGCGGCTACGCAGACCTGTCCGTTTGCTGCGGTAAGGCATAAAGAAAAGAAATTTTTCGGCGTTCAGTTTCATCCGGAAGTTTCCCATACACCGAAGGGGTCGCTGATTTTGAAAAACTTTCTCTACGACATTTGCGGCTGTAGCGGCGACTGGAAAATGAGTGACTTTGTCGGCGAAACCGTTGAATCAATTCGCAATCGCGTCGGCAGCGCTGCGGCGATATGCGGCCTGAGCGGCGGGGTGGACTCCTCGGTCATAGCTTCACTCGTTCATAAAGCGATAGGCGAACAGCTTGTGTGCATTTTCGTTGACAACGGTCTGTTGCGAAAGAACGAGCGGGAAAATGTCGTGTCAACTTTTCGTGACCATTTTCACATTGATTTGCGAGTTGTTGATTGGTCGCAGCAGTTCTTAGAGGGCCTGGCCGGTGTGACAGACCCGCAGCAGAAACGCAGGATAATCGGCGCTGAGTTCATCAGGGCTTTTAAATCCGAGGCGGCGAAGATACCCAATGCCAAGTTCCTTGCCCAGGGGACACTATATCCTGATGTTATCGAGTCGGGCTCTAAAGACGGCAATCCTGCGGCGAATATAAAACTGCATCACAATGTGGGGGGACTGCCGGCTAAGCTGGGTTTTGAGCTGATTGAGCCGTTGCGGGATTTGTTCAAAGACGAGGTGCGGGTAGTAGGTGAATATCTCGGCCTGCCGGAGGATATCGTCTGGCGGCATCCGTTTCCCGGCCCCGGACTCGCTGTGAGAATTGTCGGCGAAGTTACGCCTGACAAACTGGAGACTCTGCAAGCGGCTGATGAAATTTTAATAGATGAAATAAAGTCGGCGGGACTGTATAGAAAGATATCACAGGCCCTGGCTGTGCTCATACCCGTCTCAACGGTCGGCGTGATGGGTGATGAACGAAGCTACGAGAACCTGATTGCCATTCGGGCGGTTGAGACTCCCGATTTTATGACCGCTGATTTTTCACGGATTCCCTACAATGTTCTGGGGATAATATCAAGCAGGATTATAAATGAGGTACGAGGCGTCAATCGGGTGGTATATGATATATCGAGCAAGCCGCCCGCCACGATTGAATGGGAGTAGCAGGACGTATCGCATATTGCATTAAAAAGGGAGTTTATGTATGAGAGCATATTGCCGGAGCAGATTCTGGCTGGGGGTTCTTTGCACAGGTTTGATTTTTATTGTCGGTTGTGCAACCCAAACAGAAAATCCATCGAAAAGAAATCTCTTCCTTGAATCCGCCGTGGTCGATTCTGCCAGGTGGCCGAGCAGAGTTATTGAAGACTCAAGGGATACGTTCTTGAGGGGGGATAATATGACAGCTCTGTTGTTGGCCGGCGGCGCAAGCATTGCGATGCACAACACCGATGCCGACGACAACCTCGCAGGAAACTTCGAGAGACATCGGGTCTTTAAGGGTTTTGCGAGCGAGAGTCTTAATGTGATTGGTTCTCCGATGACACACTTTGCGGTCAGCGGACTTTGGTACGCGCTTAGTGCGGAAAACGAGGATGACTTTAATAAAGAGCGGGCGTGGACGATGATAACGGCCCTTTCTATCACGGGGCTGACCACGACAGGTCTGAAAGCTATCAGGAACAACGACACTCCAAATGGCAGCCGCTGGGCCTGGCCCAGCGGACATACATCGAGCTCCTTTACCGTTGCCTCTGTATTGGATGAGTTCTACGGGCCGAGGGTAGGTATCCCTGCGTATGCACTGGCTTCTCTTGTCGGCTACAGAATGATGGATACCGGCGACCACTGGGCCAGCGACGTTGTCTTTGGGGCGACGCTCGGCTGGGTGGTCGGCCATACGGTAGCAGGCAAGCATAAAAAGCTCGAGGTTGCAGGTTTTCAGGTTCTGCCCCACATAGCGACTGTTAGAAGCGTGCGTAACCGCAGAAACGCCAACGGTACGGGGATGGGAGTTACTCTGGTCAAGCAATTTTAATCGAATCCTGACATGCCCAGATGGGTCTTTGGATTTTATTGGAGTTGGAGAAAACCAATATGCGAAAACTAACAAAAATCTGCAAAAGGAAATCTGATTTGTTTAAGCCACCCCACTGCTGCCGATTTTCACTATTTTCAGGCCGTCAAATACCATATCATTTGCATTTTTAGCTTTGATTTTTGCGTTTTCAAACTGACCCTCGGTCAGTTTGAGTTATTTATATCACGGCAGCAGACAAAATCGTTTGAAAATTCATTTATTTGCTATACACTGTCCGATTGTATTAAAAGAAGAATCTAATCAAATAACCTGATTGTCATTCTGAGGCGCAGCCGAAGAATCTCACCGGTGGCGAAAGCAAGAGATTCCTCATGGAGTTTATCCTCGAGCGAAGCGAAGGATTCAGAATGACAAATGAAAAGTCTATTCGCTCTATCGGAAGCTCTTGGTTTGTGAGAAAGATTATGGCGGAATTTAAGATTGAGCCGGCACAGAGAATAAAGCGTTTGCCCCCCTATCTTTTTGGGCGGCTGAACGCACTGAAACTGGCAAAACGCCGGCAGGGCGCTGATATTATCGATTTGGGTATGGGCAATCCATCTGATAGGGCGCCGCAAATCGTGATTGATAAGCTGTGTGAGGCCGCCCAGGACCCGCGCAATCATAGATACAGCGCATCGAAAGGTATCAAGAATCTGCGTGGCGAGATCGCTAAAAAATACGAGCGATTGTGGAATGTTCAACTGGACCCGGAAACCGAAGTGCTGGCCTGTATCGGCTCAAAGGAGGGCTTTAGCCATTTGTGCCTGGCGATGCTTGGGCCGGGCGATACCGCTGTTGTGCCGGACCCGGCATTTCCTATTCACAATTACTCCGTGGCCCTGGCAGGCGCAAACGTAATTTCAGTACCTTTGGGCTGTGATGAAAAATTTGTAGATAACATCGCAATGGTCTGCGAAAATCTATATCCGAAGCCCAAGCTGCTGATTCTAAATTATCCGCATAATCCGACGGCAATGACCGTGGATGAGGGGTTCTTCGAACCCGTCGTCGATTTGGCGAAGCGATTTGGGATAGCGATTATTCACGACTTTGCTTATGGCGAAACGTGCTTTGACGGGTATAAGGCGCCGAGTTTTCTTTCGGTCAAAGGAGCCAAAGACGTCGGCGTCGAATTTACTACGATGAGCAAGCCGTACAATATGGCGGGCTTTAGAATCGGCTTTGCAGCAGGCAAC
>JGI10211J34971_10004764_pt1 | contig 10724 bp, 14 predicted proteins | sample Etolagsediment_FD_34971 | JGI IMG/M metagenome (IMG submission 34971)
ATCTGAATAACCCACAGAAGAAAATACTAATAAACAAATAACTAAAAATCGCATTTTGCCCCTTTAAAAAAAATTATAAATATAATAAATTCTGCAATTTTTCCCATACCCTTAGGGGTATATGCGTAAAATTAATTGAGGTAAAATTCTTAAAATGAAAAATCCATGTCACAAAGATCGCATAGCAAATTTAAAAAGAATTGAGGGTCAAATTAAAGGCATAATCAGAATGATTGAAAGAAATGAGTATTGTATTGATATATTGAATCAGACTAAGGCAGCAAAAAATGCTCTTGGTAATGTAGAAAACAAAGTTCTCGAGAAACACCTCAATGAATGCGTCAAAGAGTCAATCAAAGATCCAAAAAATGCAAATAAAAAAATACAAGAATTGATTAAAACTTTAAAAAGAAGATAGTTGATGAAAAGTCATTTTTTTGATCTTTCAATGCAAACTTTTTTAAAAACCTTTTAAATAATATGTTTTACTATTTAAGCTTTATTGGTAATTCTTGGATTGCATGAACAAAGTTATTTGGTGCAACCTTCCAGTCTCCAGTGAGTTTATAGTCAGGAAATCTAGACAAGAATTGTGAGTAAAACTCTCTTAGTTGCATGAGTGCAATTGGTTTTCCCAAGCAGGTATGCCTTCCAATACCAAAGGCAAGATGTCGATCGGCATTTTCTCTTAAAATATTAAATTCATCCGGTGATTCAAAAACCTCAGGATCTCTATTTGCAGCTCCATACCATAAAGCAATTTTTTCATAGGGACCGATTTTTTGATCGCCTATTATAGTTTCTTCAAGAGAAGTTCTCCTCATATGAATTACTGGGGAAACGTATCTAATAGTCTCATTTATTAATCCTGTAACTTTGTCGAAATCATCTATTACTAATTGTTTTTGTTTAGGATTGTCATGAAGAAGTTTAATCCCCCCGCTCATAGTATTTCTGGTTGTGTCATTGCCTGCAAAAATTATCAAAAGCCATGAACCATCAAGAAACTCTTGTGATAACTCTTCTCCTTCAATCTTTGCATTAGCAATTGCGCTCAGCAAATCATTCTCTGGCTTGTCTTTTTTCTTATTTAGAATAAACCTTCCATAGTCAAACATTTCATCAACCATATTATTGAACATTTCAAAAAGAGCAGGATCTGGGGTTGTATCAGTTACTCCTTTTTTCTTTTGCTTCATTTGTTCAAAAGCAAAATATTGAGCTAATTCTAAAAATTCCATCCACTCTACAAGTTTTTGTCTGTCTGATTCAGGAATGCCCAAGACTTCAGACAGAGTAAAGATTGGTAGCTGTTGTGATATTTCTTTTACTAAATTAAATTCATTAAGCTTTTCGGCCTCATCCAACAGATGGGTCACTTTGATGGAAACTTTATTTTGTAACTCATCTATATACCCTGGCTTAAAAAAAGGCATATGTTCTTTTCTCAAGTTTAGGTGCATCTCACCGTCAAGATTGAGCATATGGTCAATTGAGGATTTAAATAATTGGGGATGTCTATTTTCTTCTGAGCCAAGTGTTAGTAAAGTTCCAGTTGAATACTGTGATGAAAAAACCTTTGGGTTCATTGATACCATTTTTATGTCTTCATATCTTGTAAGGACCCAATATCCTGGCTCTGGATCGTTTAACATGGGTGGGTGAAAAAATACTGGGGCATTTTCCCTAAGCTCTTTATATAAATCAAAGGGCTGACCTTTTGTAAAAAGGTCTAAATCATTTAAAAAATTAGACGGAGTATGTATAAATTTTTTCTCAAAACGGGGTTCATTAATTTTATTTTTTAAAATCTCAGATGATAGAACAAAGCTTTTGGACATTATGTAAATAGTTTACTATTTTTATCTATAATTGTTTTAAATTTTTTAAGTCTATATTAACCTCTTAATTCAAGTAACTAATTATTAAAAAAATGGTTAATTAATATGACTGAAGTCTTCAAACTCTACCCACCAATTGAGCCATTTAATAGTGGTTACATCGAAAGAGATGGTCATCAAATATATTATGAGCAATGCGGAAATCCAAATGGCAAGCCTGCTGTTTTTCTTCACGGAGGCCCTGGTGGTGGAGGTAGCACAGCTGTAAGAAGGTTCTTTAATCCTAAAAAATACCATATTGTAATCTTTGATCAAAGAGGTTGTGGAAGGAGTAAGCCTCACGGCTGTCTTGAGAAAAATACTACATGGGACCTTGTTGAGGATATAGAAGCACTTAAAAACATACTTGGGTTAAAAAAATGGCTTGTTTTTGGTGGCTCTTGGGGTAGCACATTATCTCTTGCATACTCACAAACTTATCCAGCATCAGTTAGCGAAATGGTTCTAAGAGGAATCTTTATGCTAAGAAAGAAAGAGCTTGATTGGTTCTATCAAGAAGGAGCTAGCAATATTTTTCCAGAAGCTTGGGAAAAATTCTTAGAGCCAATAGATATAGATCAACGACATGATTTAATGTCTGCATACTATAAAATATTTAAAGGTGACGACGAAGAAAAAAAACTAGCTGCAGCAATAGCTTGGTCCAGATGGGAAGGTTCAGCTAGTAGTTTAAGTTATAACCCCAGCATGGCTGATAGCTTTTCTGACCCGCAATTTGCATTAGCTTTTGCTCTTATTGAAAATCATTATTTTGTAAACAGAGGTTTTCTAGAACATGAGAATCAACTAATTGAATCTGGAATAGACATCATAAGAAATATTCCTACCACAATTGTTCAAGGCAGATATGATATTGTCTGTCCGATGACAACTGCATGGGAACTGTCTAAAAATTGGCCTGAAGCTAAATTAATAATAGCTCCCTCCTCTGGACATACTGCTTTTGAAAAAGAGATAACTCATGAGCTTATAAAAGCAACAAATCAATATGCATAGAATTCAAAATGTCAGCTTTATAGGGATGGCTGGCTGCGGGAAATCAACTATTGGGAAAGCATTGGCTGAAAATTTGGGCATTAATTTTATTGATACTGACTTGCTAATCGAAAAAAAATTTAAAGCCTCTCTTGAACAAATAAAAAAAGATAATGGATATAAATTTGTAAGGCTTATAGAAGAAGAAGTGATACTAGGTCTTGATAAACATACTAAAATTATCTCTACTGGAGGTAGCGCAGTCTATTCTGAAAAATCAATGTTGCATTTAAGCTCTTTTTCTAAAATTGTTTACATCAATACGCCTCTTGATGAAATAAAAAATAGAATTGGTCAGGGTCAACATAGGGGATTGGCTGCTCCTGAGGGCTTGAGTATTGATAGAATCTATCAAGAAAGAGAATCTCTTTACAAGAAATGGGCAGATACAATATTAGATGGTAATAACTCGGTTGAAAATTTATTATCAAGTGTTATCAGTTTTATTAGATGAAGAAAACTAAAACATTGATTGTTGGGGCCTCGGGCCTTGTTGGGGGAGAGATTCTTAAGTGTGTCTCAAAAGAAAATCAGGAGATTTTTTTATTATCACGAAATTCTAAAGGTATTGATAAAGAAAACTATAACGAAATAATTTTAGATTTTGATGATATAGATGCCATAGACTTTCCAAAAGTTGATCATGTATATATATCAATTGGGAAAAAATTGGGTTCAAGTGAGCTTATGTATATTCGGCAATCTGATAGAAATGATTTTATAAAGATAGACTGCGAATATGTTTTAAATATAGCCAGGAAGTCTTTTAATAATGGTGCCAAATCAATAGCAATAGTGTCTGCGATAGGGGCAGACAAAACTTCAAAGAACTTATACCTCCAAACAAAAGGCAACATGGAATATCTTGTTAAAAAAATAGGGTTTACAAAAACGATCTTTGCTCAACCTAGTCACTTGCTTGGTAAAAGAGTTGATGAAAAATTTAAACTTGATGTTTCATTAATAGAGTTGGGAGGTAAAATTTTTGATCCATTGATGCTTGGCCCCTTATCAGATTTGAGATTCATAAATGCACAAAATGTTGCCAAAGCAATGGTGCAAAAAATGAATGATAATTCAGAGGGTTTATCTGTTCTAAAGTATAAAGATTTCGTTAATGCCTAAAGAATTTCTCTATTTGTCCTAAGCATTTTACGAATAGCATGTGCAGAATTTAACAACCAAAAGGTGGAAGCAAAGAAAAAATAGTATAAACCAGCATTCAGTTGAACAATCATTGCAAGAATACTCCCCATGGCAATAGCAATAAGTCCTAACAATCTCTTGTTATACTTTTTTGAAACAATAAGAGGTGCGGCTATCAATGTACCGAAAACTACGCTAATGATTTGAATAATTTCAAGGATAGTCATACTGATAGGCAAAAAGCATTATGCCTATGAGTATAAATATTCAGGCATTATGAATATTTTTTCTAGAAAGTAAATATTTTTTTGAACTTTATTGTAAATAATTTACTCTATTAATATGAATATAATTTTTGGAGAAAATATGAAAAAAATAAGCACCTTAGTAATTGCTTTTTCCATGTTTGGATCTTTATATGCTGATGACCATAAAAAAGAAAAAAGAGAACATCCTAATAAGCTTATGAGTGCAAAAGAATGTATGGAGGTCAAATCTGGGATTGGATGGTTTCTAGCTACTGCAGATAGTGTTTTTGAAGACATTAAAAAACACGGAGACTCAAAAGATAAACTATGGAAAGATGAAAAATGGACAGATGCTATTGCTCTATCTACCTTAGCTTCAAATTATTCCACAGTATATGATGTTTGGTGTAAAGATATGATTAATCATGGTGTGAAGATTAAAATGCATGGCTCTCATAAAGATTATATGAAGGAAAAGAAAAAGGACTAGGTCCTAAAACTTTCCTCTTTGAAATCTCATTCTTATTGAATAAACCCTTATAAGGGCAACTAAGGTAAGAATTGATTGAGTAAACAATGAAATTGTAAGCGGATTTGACCACTCCCAGGTATCAATTGTTAGCCACAATAAAAATGTCTGTAATGGAAAATTAATTACAGCCCCCATTAATACTACGATCACAGCCTCTCTAAAAGCTACCTTTTCTGTCTTATTCATTTTTTCCTTATTTTTTAATTTTTACACCAGTGCCATAGGCCAATATTTCAGACGCACCCTGAGTTATGGTTGAGGTTTGAAACCTAAAACAGACAACTGCATTTGCTCCTTTTGCTTTAGCATCATCTAACATTCTTTGGTAAGCCTGATCTCTGGAAGATTGTAGTAATTTAGAATAGCCAACCAACTCACCCCCAACTAAATTTTTTAAATTAGCGAAAATATCAGACCCCACATTTCTAGACCTTACGGTGCTACCCTGCACTATGCCAACATAATCAGTAATCTCCATTCCATCTATATCATTAGTGGATACTACTAACAAATCTTGTGGAGTGTGCTCTTGGTTTAAATTTTCTGTCATGACTTTTTTCCTTAAATGGTTTAATTTATAAATATAATGCAGAAATTAGTTGAAGCAAAGTTTTCTATCGGAGATATAGTTAAGCATAAGTTTTTAAACTTTAGAGGTGTTATTTTTGATCTGGATCCAGAGTTTAATAATACTGAAGAGTGGTATCAGGCGATACCAGAGCAAATTAGACCAATAAAAGAACAGCCTTTCTATCATTTATTTGCTGAAAATAAAGAAATTTTTTACATAGCATACGTTTCAGAACAAAACTTAATATTAGATAAATCTAAAAAGCCTTGCAATCATCCTGGTATCAAAGAAATATTTGAGAAATTTGATGGCGTGAACTATCGCCCTCACACTAAAGCAAAAAACTAAATTAGCCCTGGTTGTGAGCTATTTGAGCAGCAGTTATAAAAACGTCCATTGCCGTTTCTAACTCTTTCTCACTGATAAATGTTGGAGCTATTCTTAAGGTATTATTTTTAGGATCTTTACCATAAGGATGTGTGGCTCCAGCAGGAGTAAGAAGTACTCCAGCCTCTTTACATAACTCGACAATTTTTGAAGCAATAGGTTTTTGTGATCTGAAAGTTATAAAGTAGCCACCTGTTGGTTGAGAATACTCACCCACATCTTTATCAAGCTTATCCAATGCTTTATAAGCTATCTCAAATTTGGGCCTAATTAGATCAGCATGCTTTTTCATATGGTCTTTGACGGCTCTTAAGTCTTTAAAAAATTTTGTATGCCTTTTTTGGTTTACTTTATCAGGGCATATAACCATCGACCCTCTTATCTTCTTAATTAAAGCTAAATTATCACTTGCTGCAGCCATAAATGACAAGCCACCACCTCCAAAAGTAACTTTAGAAAAAGAAGTTACAACAACTGTTTGATTGGTTGTATTATTTTGTTCTGCTAGCTTCCATATAGCTGTTTGGTCTTTTGTAGGAAGGAAATCATGAACTAAATAGGCATGATCAAAAAGAAAAAGAAAATCTTTAGAATATTGTTTAGCGATTTGAAAAAGCTCATTTATATTACCATCGCTATAAACTTCACCAGATGGGTTTGAGTGACGTGGAACACTAATTATTCCAAGTACATTTGAGTTGTTTTGAAGTGCATCAGAGAGAGCATCAATATCAATACCATCCTCTACTAAAGGTACTGTTATCATTTCTATTCCAAAATCTTCTAACATTCTAAAGTGTCTATCGAATCCAGGGACCGGACAAATAAATTTTGGAGCCTCAATATCCTTCCATGGTACCGGTTTAGCAAATAGATATTTTGAAAGGATCATTTGATAAGTGAGCATTAAACTTGATTGTTCACCTGTAATAACATTATCAAAAGGGGCTGATAGAAGCTCTGAACCAAGAACCCTTGCATCTTCTATGCCAAAAGGCTCTCCGTAATTTCTTAGGTCTACGCTGCCATCAAATGGCTCTATATTCATACTTAACAGCTCGTTAGCTAAATCCAGCTGATGTGCATCAGGCTTTCCCCTGGTGATATCAATTGAAAGGCCTTGTGCCTTGATTTGTTCAAAATAAGTTAAAATGTTATCCGGCATAGGACTTATTTTATAGGATTAAATCATTAGTGGTATATATTAGAAGAAGATTTAAAATCTTCTTGGACTAAAAATGAATTTGTGGATTATTACAGTCATATTAATAATAATAATTTCGTTATTAATCACTATTATTTACTTGCAGATTAAAAATACCTTAAATAAAAACAAAGATCTGGAATCAATTGAACAATTAGATAGAGCGCTAGGAAAACAAGAAGATACATTATTAGATTTAACAAAAGACATACAATCATTTCATGATCCTTTAAATAAATTAAGAAGGTATTTGTCTGGAGGAACTCTTGCAGGAAAATTTGGAGAATGGTCTCTTGAATCAATAATGCAAGATATCTTCAATCCTAGTCAATATATGAAGAATGCGGAAGTAATTAAAGGTTCTGGAAAAAGAGTTGAATTCGTTTTAAAAATGCCTGAAGGGCTTTTGCTTCCTATTGACGCAAAATTCCCATCAGGACTTTACGACTCTTATCTTGACTCAATTGATCAAACAGATGAAAGGCTAATTAAAAAATCTATAGATGATATAAAGAGGCATGTAGTAAAAGACGCATCTGATATTCAAGAAAAGTATATTCAATCTGGTGTAACTATCGATCTTGGGGTTATGTATATACCTAGTGAATCTTTGATGCAGTTAATTGATTCTATTGAGAATCTTAGGGAATCTATTTTTAGAGATTCAAGAGTTCTAATAATGGGGCCAAATTCTTTAGCAGCATATTTAATTAGCGTTCATATGGGTTTTAGAACTCTTGCTCTTAATAATAGAGCTGGCGAAATCATGGAAGAGTTTGGCAAACTAAAAAAAGAATTTGAAAAATTTGGAAGCTCTACTGAAGAATTGTTGAAAAAAGCAGACGCAATGCTTAAGGCTGTAAATGAACACGCTACGCGAGAGAGACAAATGAATAAAGCTATTAAAAGTATGGATCAGTTAGACAATTAAAAATAGAATCGTCTCCACATATTTAATCCAAAAAACAGGGCACAAATCCAAAGAATAACCTCGGGGATGTTTGGATTGCTGTTATAACCAAAAAATCCTTTTAAAAAAAGGCCTATAGACCCTTTATCATGAAGTGGATGATAAATGCTTTGTCCTTGCTCGTTTGTTTGTGGTTGCAAAATATCCCATGGCCTATAGATTTCTGTTTTCTCAATTTGTTCTGATTTAACCAAATACTCTTCAAGCTCGTGAGTTCCATATGCAAGCATCCCGGCGGATAAAAAAACTAATAATAAAGTTGTATATTTAAATACGTATCTTAAATTTATTTTTCTTCCCTGCAGAACAATCAAGTACCCAATTAAAATTGCAAGAACTGCCCCAGTAAAAAATCCTAAATATGAAAATGAACCAGTAATAGAAAAACTTGAAATTAAAAACACTGCTGTTTCAAAACCTTCTCTGAGAATTGCAAAGAAAACCACTAAAAATACTCCCCATGAAGAAAGTTTGATTGCGCTTAAAGTCTTTCCTTCTAGCTCTTTTCTATCGCTTACATGTTTAGATAACCAAAATATTACATACCATATCAAGATGGCTGTTAAATATAAGAAAATACCCTCAAATAAAGCTGCTGTAGAGTCATTTCCAAGAGATTCCTTGGCTGCTAAAACAAAATAACCAACTAAAATACTAGCAAGAATTGCTGCTACAACCCCCATCCACAACTTATAAAGGTGACTTAACTGATTTGATTTCTCTAAAATCAAATAGATAATTCCAACAACAAGAGATGCCTCTAAAACTTCTCTAAAAACAATAATAAACTCGCTCATATTTATATCCTTATTGGTTTTCTAAATGAGAATCATTCTTATTTAGATTGTAACCAAATTTCTATAAAATAAAAAGCATGTTTTCAATATTCTTTTGTCGCTTTTACTAAAATTAATTGAGACAATATGGTATGAAAAAAATTGCTGTAATTGGTGCTGGAATTGCTGGNACTACTACTGCCTATGCACTTCTAAAAAAAGGGCACAGCGTAACTATTATTGACNCTCGAAGATATCCTGCAATGGCCACAAGCTATGCTAATGGAGGTCAATTAAGTGCAAGTAATGCAGAAACTTGGAATACAACTAAAAATGTTGTTAGCGGGATTAAATGGATGTTCACGCCAGATGCTCCATTGTTATTCAATCCTTCTCCTGAAATTCAAAAATATAAATGGATGATGGGATTTCTTTGGGCAACTATAAAGGGTGAGCATAAAAAAAATACCCTTGAAACAATTGATATTGCAAAAAAAGCAAGGGAAATATATTTCAAGATAGCTGATGAAGAAGGTATTGAGTTTGAATTACTTAAGAAGGGCATCCTTAGATTCTATGATAATGAAAAAGAATTCAAATTAGATAGGGAGAAGGTTTCTTGGTTAAATCAGGAAGGAATGGAATGGGATATATTAACTACCGAAGAAGTTAAAGAAATAGAGCCAGCTTTTGAAAATAACAAAAATTATGAAAAAATTCTTGGTGGTATATACACAAAATCTGATGCAAGTGGCGACATTCACAAATTTTGTACAAAGCTAGAAAAAATTCTTGAAGATAAGTACTCAGCAAACCTTCAACTCAAAACAACTGTTGAATATATAACTAGGCAAAAAGATAAGTTAGTTCTCACAATGCGACATGAAAATGAAATAATCAATGATACCTTTGATAATGTGGTTATTTGTGCAGGCGTTAATACACAAAACTTTGCAAATAAGCTCGGTGATAAAATGAACATATATCCAGTTAAGGGATACAGCGTGACAATTAATCTCAAAGATGACTTATCCAAAGAATGCGCACCAACTGTTTCATTAATAGATCAGCCAGTAAAAATTGTTGCCAGTCGACTTGGTGATAGATTCAGGGTTGCTGGAACTGCAGAACTTGCTGGAATAAATACAGACATTAAACAAGATAGAATTAGGCCTTTGCTTAGATGGGTTGAAAAATATTTTCCCAATGTAAGCACCGAAACATATACTCCATGGGCAGGGCTGAGACCTATGACTCCAAATATGATGCCAATTACTAGAGAAAGTAATACGAAAGGAGTTTTCTATCATGCCGGGCATGGCCATCTAGGCTGGACTCTTAGTGCACAAACAGCACAAATTGTTGCAGATAAAATAGATTCTGATTAAGGCAAATCTATAATTTCCCAGGATCGCTTCTCGCACTCCTCTCGTAATTTATTATCAGGATTTACAGCTACGGGATTTTTAACCGCTGAAAGTAATGGAAAGTCGTTAATTGAATCAGAATAGAATGTGGTATTTTTAAAATCATGAATACCGTTCATGCTCATCCATTCTCTAACCTTTTGAAGCTTGCCCTTACCTAACGCTGGTATGTCTTGAAACTTTCCTGAATACACTCCATCAATTATTTCAACCTCTGTAGCAACAATATTTTCAAAACCAAGCCTTTTGGCTATTGGGTTCACTATTACAGAATTTGTTGCTGATGCTAATAACATTACATCGTTGTTGTGATGGTGCTTATGCAATAACCTTAGGGCATAAATATTTATCATTGGTTCGATAACTAAAGATAAAAATTTGTCCAAAAGATCAGCGATATCTTCTGGTTTTTTTTCTTTTATTGTTGAAAGAGCAAACTCAGCCCATTCATCATAGTCTAGATTTCCTTCATAATACTTGTCATAAAAATATTGATTTTTTTTCTCGTATTCTTGTTTATCTAAGTA
>JGI10211J34971_10004766_pt1 | contig 10723 bp, 17 predicted proteins | sample Etolagsediment_FD_34971 | JGI IMG/M metagenome (IMG submission 34971)
CTGTCATGCTGGACTGTCGTTAAAGGTGGTCACCGTACCAAGAAGCATGTATTCGGTGGTGTCTTTGATGTTGGTGAGTTACTTGAAGACTTGTACAACTGTGAGTTCATCGTAGCTCATAATGCTAAGTTTGAATTGCAATGGCTAGACCGTTGTGGATTCGATATTGGTGCTAAGCCTATATTCTGTACCCAGATTGCAGACTACATCATAGCAGGTAATCGTAAATGGAAGTTTAATCTTGATGCTTGTCTCAAGCGTTGGGGTATACCTTTCCTCAAAGACTCCCTTGTATCCGGCTTAATCAAAGATGGGGTATGTCCTTCTAACATAGATGAGAGATACCTTCTTAAGTATTGCTGGATAGATGTTGATGCTTCAGAGGAGTTATTCCTAAGACAACGAGCGTATCACGTTAAGCATGGATTACTCAATGTAATGTATGCTAGGTGTTTATTTACTCCTGTCTTAGCGGATATTGAAATGCGGGGCATGGTTCCAGATCTAGAGCGTGTTAAGACATTGTACCTTCGGGAGTGTGACGAACTGCACGAGTGGAATACTCGCTTTAATAAGCTTCTAGGCAATGTTAATCCTAAGTCTCCTAAACAGATGGCTCAAGCTATCTATGTAGATCTTGGCTTTAAGATACCTACAGATCATCGCGGTAAACCTTTAGTTAATAAGATTTCCGAAGAGTGGCCTGATGGTGTACCTAAGTCAGATAAGGATACCATAGCTAAACTTAAACCAAAGAACAAGAAGCAGAGAGAGTTCATCGAAGTATTTAAGAATCGTGCTAAGATGGATACTCGTGTTACTTGGCTTAAGAAGCTCTATGACTGTGCTAAAGAGGATGGAGTTCTCTATGCCAATCTAAATCAGACCATAGCAGCTACTCATAGACTTACTAGTACTGGTAAGAAGTATGCAATCCAGTACCAGAACATGAACAGGGAGTTCAAGCCACTATTCAAAGCTAGACATGATGGGTGGATCTTTGAGGAGGATGATGTAGCTCAGTTCGAGTACAGGTTCTATGTCAACCATGCTCGTGATGCTAATGGTATGGCCGCTATAGAGGCAGGAGAGGATGTACACTATCTTACAGCTTCAACCTTGTTTGATGAGTATGACTCACTACCTGACGGATCTGCTGAGAAGAAGGCTCTAAGGACTGAAGCTAAATCAGATACCTTTAAGCCTCTTTACTACGGTAGATCAGGTACACCTAAGCAGAGGGCATACTATACAGCGTTTATAGATAAGCATGAGCAGATAGGTGAACTACAGGAAGAGATGATTGCTCAAGTTGTAACCGATAAGCAGCTCAGAATCTTCACTGGATTAGTATTCTACTGGCCTTATGCTAAGTGGAATCATGATGGATCATTTGCTACCCACTCTAATGAGATATGTAACTATTTCTGTCAGAATGGTGCTACAGCAGAAGGTACTCCTTTCATGGTCACTTGTATGTGGCATAGGATGAGATCTCTGAATCTAAAGTCCTTCCTTGTCAACACAGTGCATGACTCAGTGGAATCCGAGGTTCATCCAGACGAGACTGAGATTATACCTAAACTAGCCTCACATGGGCTTACAGTGGATGCTATGATGCTCTTTAAAAAGCTATATGATTATGATTTCGTAGTACCTATGGAGACTGAATCAGAAGTAGGCACTCATTGGGGAACTACAGACTATTGGGAAGAGAAGTACTTAACACAATTGTAATGGAACTTTTAGGCACTTTAGCTGTCTAAGTAGGGGTATGCAAACTATAGAACTGCATATAAATTGAAAGAAATATATTTCACGGAGATATAAGATACATGACACAACAAATCCAAGGCTACGCCGAAGCAGTCAATAAACAAAAAACAGGCTACTTCGGAATCCTAGTAGACGGTACGTGGTACGGTATTGGCAAGTCCAACTCAAAGAATATTGAGAAGGGTGATCAGGTACGCTTTGATGCAACCCAGAATGATAAGGGTTACTGGCAAGCTGTAGCAAGTACAATCCAAGTCAAGAAGGGTGAAGCTCCTCAAACCTCAAACAAGTCTTACCCTAAGAAAACCTTTAAAAGTGGTGGCGTTAAGGATGATTATTGGGCTAAGAAGGAAGAACGTGATGTTAAGATCACTCAACCCCTTATTATGTACCAGAATGCGGGTAACGTAGCAGCACAACTACTATCAGCATCTCTAGCTGTAGGTGCAATGGATCTAGGAAAGGTTCCAAAGAATCACGTAGTAAAACTAGAAGGGTACTTCCGAGAGCTGCGTGATAGCGTCTATAACGACCTACTCATCAAGAATAAAGAGTTGGAAGATGGTAAACCTCAACTAGAAGAGGCAGAGGATGATGTACCTGAGATTGAGAAGGTAGAACAGCCTAAAGCTGCGGAAGCTGAAGCTACTACTGGCTTCGATGACTTAGAAGACGATGAAGATTGGGATTAAAGATCTCCTAGTAGTTGAGGACAAGGGTGTGGGTATCTTCGTAAGGGAGATCCCTACCCAAGTCCTTAGCTTCTTTAACTTGAATCAATTTCCTGACGACCCTGAAGATATAGAGAGTGAGTCTTACGAAGTTGATCAGCCTCAAGTAGAAGAATCTAAAACCTTTATGTACGTCATAAAGAATACTATAACTAAAGTAGAGATGGGTTTAACTAAGAATCTATCTGATGCTCTGGTTATACAGGGACGAGAGATTCAATCTTTAGATATAGTTAAAGCTATGATTAAAGACAAGAAGCCCTCACCTAATCTACAAGTAATAGACTTCACGGATACTAAGCATTAATGAGTAGAGTCCTAACACCTTTGATTGACTGTGGTGTATTTAAGTATAAATGGCCAGCAGCATTAGAGTATGATTTATTCACTGTACTCTATGAGGATGAACAGAAGGAAATACGAGGCAAGATGAACGCCAAGAAGTTCGTAAAGGAGAACGAAGGGGCTGAGATCGTAGATGAGGTTCACGTTAGGGAAGATGAGAGTGTACTTTATCACAACCTTGAAAAGGCTTTTGACGAGATCTTTAAAGTCTGTGGAGGTGTGTCAACACCTAGACTATTTCTTGGATCATCAGGTAACTTTAGGAATGACCTTTACCCTGACTATAAGAAGTCTCGTGAAGGTAAGCCTAGACCTTACTACCAAGAACACGCTATAGAGTGGCTTAGACATAACTACGAAGTGGAGCATGTATTTGGTTATGAGGAAGATGATGCAGTTGCAATGGCACAGACTAAAACTACGTGTATTGTTGGTGAAGATAAGGATCTCCTACAGGTTAGAGGTTTTCACTACAACCCTGTTAAAAAAGAAACATGCACGATTAGTAAGAAAGATGGAGACTTTAACCTCTATACACAAATCATCGCCGGAGATTCTGGAGACGATATTCCGGGAGTCAAGGGTATTGGAGTTAAAACAGCAGCACAACTACTTGCTCCTGCGAGAAGTGCAAAAGACCTCTTCACTATTGCGCTCGATGCCTACGGAGGGGATTACGAAAGAATGGTCTTAATGGCTAGACTAGTGTACTTACTCCGTAGTGAAGGTGATGATTACACTAAACGTAAGGAGGTTATTGAAGCTAGATGCCAAGAAGAAGAAAAAGTAAAAACAGTTTCAGGGTAGAGCATTTCGATTTTAAGTCTGGGTTTGAGAAAACTATCGGGAATGACTTGATAAAAAAGGGAATACCTTTCGCTTATGAGGCGCAGTCATTTAAGTATACTATAACTATACCGAGAAGTGTGTGTCCTGAGTGTGGCAGTTCACCGTCCACCTTAGAACGAACATACACTCCAGACTTCTTCTTTCAAGATGGTTTAATCGTAGAGGCCAAGGGTAGATTCACAGCAGAGGAGAGAAAGAAACACGCTGCTATGAAGGAACAGTACCCAGATATGGATCTCCGTTTGTTGTTTAAGTCTAACAACTGGCTAGGTAAAGCACCTAAGAGAGGAGAACCAATAGGTAAGAAAAAGAACTATGTTACTTGGTGTGAGGCACATGGTATCAAGTGTGCAGTTGGTAATGTTATACCGGAGGAATGGTTAGATGGAGAGTGAAGAAACTATTTATATTGTAGAAAAGGATGCCAAGTATTTACACGGAGTTTTCTGGATAGGGTCTGACCTAGAAGAAGCTAAACGGCAAGCAGATAAGTATGCTGAAAATGATAAAGATGGTCATCACGATTGGTATGTTCGTATATTTAAAGAGGTTCCAAAAAACTTATCTCAATATAATGCAGACCATGACTCTGTGTATTCTACAAATAAGAAGATAAGAGAGGCTTACATTAAATGAAACCAGAAGCATTAATATTTGATTTAGATGGAACATTAGTTTCCAATAAGTTCTGGGTGGATGTAGGTCAAGATAATTGGAATTGGAAGACCTTTGCTAAGGAAGCTGCTGTACGTGAACCTAACAAGTTCATGAAAGAGTTATGGCAACGTCACGAAGACATGGAACGTATCATACTTACAGCTAGACCTCAGTTCCTAAGACAGATAACTTACATATGGCTTAAACAGAAGCTAGACTTTAAACCTGATACTGATATGTTATTGATGATGCCTAATGAGCATGTCAAGCAACAAGAGGTATTAAAAGATGAAGACGTAGCCCCTTTTCAAGCTGGATGGAAGATCTCAGAGCTTGAGCGTTTACAGAAGTCCTTTAAGATTGTGGGTGTATTTGAAGATAACCCTGCAATCACTACACTATACAAAGAAAAGAAATTGAATGTACTGGAGGTGACATTAAGTGAATAGGAATCCTAAATTGATACAAGCATTAAAAGATGGTAAAGCACCTCTTGAAAAGCTAGTATTATCCTGCCTAGAAGGGGATGCCGTAGTACACGCACTAGGAGCCTCTAAGTATGGTGAAAGGAATTGGAGAGAGGAGCCTATATTAGCCTCTACCTATGAGGCAGCTATCTTAAGGCACTTTCTTGCATACTTTCTCTATTGTGAGGATATTGATCCAGAATCAGGAGTATCTCACTTACATCACATAAGAGCCTGTTGTGCTTTACTTATAGATAGTAATATAGAGGGTACTCTAGTAGATGACCGTAAGAGGAAGGAAAGTAAGGATCAGGAGATAAACGGTAAAGATGAGTGAGTATAAATGCTTTCAATGTGGATTTGAGATTGAGACAGAGAACGAGCTAGAGCATCGTAGCTGTCCATCCTGCGGTAACGCACATGCATTATTTACCCATACTGAGATGGGAGATATTATAAACAATATCTATCTAGCTGGTGTAGATCTAGAGACCTTCTCCCCTATTGAGGATTACTGATGAATAAGAAGTATCACCATATAGCAATGTCCGAGCATGACTTTGGATTTAATTATGGTGCTGCTAAAGTTTCACGTTATTGGTCAGACAAGCATACAGGTAACGTCTGTATAGCTATAGAGACCCCGAAGACCAAAGGAAGGCCCTTAGAGATCATGGTTACACCTACAGGTAATATAAGGGTATTCAATAAAGGTGAGTGGGGAGTTGTTAAGCAGGATAGGAGGGATAAACGGTTTCAAACGAATCCGATAGATTTATGACTAGAGTAATGATAGATTTAGAAACTATGGGGCTAAACTCAAACGCAGCCATTACTGCTATAGGAGCGGTAGTTATAGACCCTGAACCAGATGGATCTCAAAAGAAATTCTATACTGAAATCTGTTTAGTGGATAATCAGATAAATGGCAGGCATATAGATGCTAACACTATCTTATGGTGGATGCGACAAGAAGACTCTGCTAGAGAACACTTAAACTCTTTCAAAAGGATAAAATTTAAAGAGGCTATAGAAGGCTTTGATAAATTCTTAACTTTAGAAGTTGGAGCTACAGAGCTTTGGGCAAATGGCACTTCTTTTGATAACGCTATACTAGCAGACGCTTATAGGCAGTTAGGACTCTCTTGGGAGTTTTGGAAAGATCGCTGCTATCGTACACTGAAAGAGATGTACCCCGGAGTCAAGAAAGAAAGTTTTGAAGGAACTAAACATAACGCTTTAGATGATGCTAAGATGCAAGCTAAACACCTCCTTGCCATTGAGCACCAAATAGATGAGAATACTTCACAGTATTAACAGGAGGAGCTTGTATGAAAATACTTCATACCGATATAGAGACCTACCCTAACAAGGCGTATGTCTGGGGATTATGGAAGCAGAATATAGCCATTAACCAGATTGTAGAGGCAGGTTATACAGCTTGTTGGGCAGCTAAGTGGCATGGTTCGGATGAGATCTTCTTTGATGCAGAGTGGAGAAATAAGAACTTTATAAAAGAGATTCATACTCTCTTAGATGAGGCTGACGTAGTTGTACACTACAATGGTAAGAAGTTTGATATACCTATGCTAAATAGGGAGTTCATAACTCATGACTTACCACCCCCTGCACCCTATAAAGAGATAGACTTGTTACAGGTAGCACGTAAGTTTAGATTCCCAAGCAAAAAGTTAGATTATGTTGCTCAGGAACTTAATATAGGACAGAAGGTACAACATGCAGGTATGCCTTTATGGACAGGCTGTATGGCTGGTGATAAAGATTCACAGAAGATAATGGAGGTTTATAATCTTGAAGACGTTGAGCTACTGGAAAGACTTTATGAAAAGTTATTACCGTGGATCACGCAACATCCTAATCATGGATTGTTTACTGATGGTAGTGATCATGTCTGCCCTAACTGTGGGTCTCATAACATTGTTAAACGAGGCTATAGAGATACAAGAGTTGGAAGATACCAAAGATACCGCTGTAATGGATGTGGAGCATGGTCAAGCGATGGTAAACGTATTGGAAAGACGGAGGTTAGATGACGAAATGGCTTCTGGTGTATATCTTATTTGATATAAGTGAGATGAAAGCGCAATCTTTTAATACTAAGTTAGGGTGTGAAAGTGCTAAAGAGTTACTTATAGACTACCTTGACCAGACCTATGCTGGTAAGAAGTTAGTAACTTGTCTGCCTTACACCCCAGATAGGTTTGAGTTATGATCTATGAGAATAGTAAAGACAAAGAATAGGAAAGCTATAAACCCTGTACAAGAGATCTTGAATAGTGCAGATGGTTTACCTATACTAGACATTGAAGACCGAGAGTGGTGGGTAGCTTACTACGAGGGAGAGTCCATTGCTGTAGCAGCTATGAGAGTTATAGATGATATGGCGTGGTTCTCTACTTGTGGAGTACTACCTGACTACAGAGGTCATGGACTACAGAAGAAGCTCATTAAGAAGAGGTTAGATTATGCGAAAAAGTTAGGCGTTAAAGAGGTATACACTTATACGGTTAACGGAAATCACGCATCAGCAAACTCCCTTATTAGTTGCGGGTTCAAGCATTGCACTCCACCAGAGGAGGCTTCTGGACAGTACGTAGGGGATGATATAGATTTAATTTATTGGAGGAAGCTTTTTAAATGAGTATTACACTAAAGCGAAAGACACGTGAGCCAGTCATCAAGGCTATGGTATTTGAAGAGATTAATGATGAGCTAAAGGAGTTCTTAAAAGACTCTAGGGGCTCTGTAAGTACAATCCACTCTACTAAGAATGGTGTAGATCTAGCATACCTAGACTATGTAGAAGAAGAAGATAATGAAATTGATGGTGTGTTCGGTGAGATTAAGTTCTCATCTCAGTACACGACACGAAAACTCCTCAACCGAGGAGATTACGTTGTTATAGAAGATGAGTATGTATATGCTATGTCTCCTGAACAGTACACCCAACGATTTGAAGAGGTAGTATAGTGTTATTAAATGTTTACCAGCAGGAGGCAATGAAGTTTGACCTTACCAGAGATAAAGATCCCCATCTCAGGGCCGACCACATGCGACACGGGAGCGTTGAAGAACTTGGAGAAATGGCTGGTCTCAGTAAGAGATTGTTGCGTGACGGGACAGTTCCCTCCAAAGACACCGTACTTGGGGAATTTGGGGATAGACTCTGGTATCTTGTTGGTGAAATTGATGCAGCAGGGTTTTCCTTGGAAGAAGTCGCTAGTTATAACCTTACAAAATTGGAAGACCGGAGAAATCGTGGAAAGCTTCAAGGTAGCGGGGATAACCGATAATGAATAAAGTAGATAAGATATTAAATCAATTTAAAAAGACAATCAGCGCCTTGGATGCAGAGGCAAACAGGCTAAATGAAAACGGTACACGTTTGGCCGAGCTTAGTAAGAAACTTGAAGCCGACTCTAAAATATTAGGAGAGGAAGCTGACAGAGCTACTAAGATTGCCGGTAACCTAGCAACACTACTGGAGACTTAGGATTGGATCTATATCAAGAGTACATTCATAAATCACGGTATGCTAGATGGTTACCTGAAGAGAGTAGGCGAGAGACTTGGGATGAGACAGTAAGTAGGTATATAAACTTCTTTGCTAGTAAGTATGACATACTAGACAGTACGGATTATAGTGTAGAACTATTTAATGCTATATATAATCTTGAAGTAATGCCCTCTATGCGCTGCCTTATGACTGCTGGTAAAGCTCTAGATCGTGATAACATGGCAGGGTTTAACTGTGCCTTTATCGCTATTGATGATCATAGGGCTTTCTGTGAGGTTCTTTATGTTTTAATGTGTGGGACGGGGGTAGGCTTTAGTGTTGAGCGACAGTACATCAATCAGTTACCCGAAGTATCACACGACTTTTTTGAAACAGATACTACAATCTCAGTACCCGATAGTAAGGTTGGGTGGGCGAAGTCATTCAAAGAACTGGTTGCTATGTTGTACTCTGGACAAGTACCTCAATATGATCTGTCAAAACTCCGTCCCGCTGGAGCACCCCTTAAAACTTTTGGTGGCAGATCGAGTGGCCCAGAGCCTCTTAGACAGTTGTTCGACTTTACCATTAGATTGTTCCGTAACGCCGCTGGAAGGAAACTTACCTCTATCGAGTGTCACGATCTCGTATGCAAAATAGCTGACATAGTTGTTGTCGGAGGAGTAAGACGTAGTGCCCTTATATCTTTGTCTAATCTATCTGATGACAGAATGCGTAATGCTAAACAAGGTCAATGGTGGGAGGATCACCCTCAAAGAGCACTGGCGAATAACTCTGCTGTATATGCAGAGCAGCCTGAGTTCGCTACTTTCCTCAATGAGATTAAGGCTTTGTACGACTCAAAGGCTGGAGAACGAGGTATATTCTCTAGAGCAGCAAGCGTTAAGCAAGCTGCAAGATCTGGAAGACGGGATACAGACCATGCCTTTGGAACGAATCCTTGTAGCGAGATTATATTACGATCTTGTCAAGTCTGCAACCTCTCAGAAGTCGTTGTACGACCAACGGATACACTTGAAGATCTTGAACGAAAGGTTAGACAAACTACGATCTTGGGTACTCTACAAAGTACGTTAACTAATTTTAGGTTTGTAAGACCTATCTGGGAAAGGAATACAGCAGAAGAGAGCTTGCTTGGAGTATCCTTTACAGGTATCATGGATCACCCTATCTTAAGTGGTAGGGAGGAAGGAGGTACTTGGTTTGATCACCCTAATATGCCGAAGTCTTTACCGGAGATATTAGAGCACTTAAAAGGTATTTCTATTGAAACCAACAAAGAATGGGCCGAGCGATTGGGTGTTAATCCTTCTACTGCTATTACTTGCGTTAAGCCCTCTGGTACTGTATCTCAACTTGTAGACAGTGCTTCAGGTATTCATGCAAGGTTCAGTGATTACTATATCCGACGAGTACGTAATGATAAGAAAGATCCTCTAACCAACTTCCTCTTAGATCAAGGGGTTCCGGGAGAGGTCGATGTTATGAACTCAGAGAATGTAGTATTCTCCTTCCCTGTTAAATCACCGGAAGGTGTGCGAGCAAATGAGTTGGACATTAGAAGCCAACTAGACTTATGGGAAACTTACCAAGATCATTGGTGTGAACATAAGCCATCAGTAACCATCTACTACGATGATACTGAGTTCTTAGTAGGTATGCAATGGTTGTGGGATAACATGGACAAGTGTTCAGGGATTAGCTTCCTACCTAAATCAGATCATATCTATGCACAAGCTCCTTATGAAGCTATTGATAAGGATACCTATGAGACTTTAAAAGCAGAGATGCCTGACTCACTTAATTGGGAAGAGTTATCTGTTTATGAAGCGGAGGATATGACAGTGGGATCGCAAGAACTTGCTTGTCATGGAACATCTTGTGAACTCTAAATAAAAATAAGCACATAATAAAAAACCCCCAACCGAAAGGAAGGGGGTTTCTTTTTATCTACGTATACTGTCAAGATAATTCTTAACCTTATCACTTCTAGATTTAGGAGGTTCTACGTTAGCCCGTCCTCTACGGACAGCTTCAAAAGCCTCTATATCAAGAACAGTGTTCTTATCATACTCAGCCTTCCTACGTTCCTCATCAACCTGATTCTCCAATATCAAATCAGTCTGCCTGATTCCCGCCAAAGCTAACCATCCATTCCATAAACGAGGCAAGTCAGCCTCTTGAATAGCATCCCCACCTAACTCATCATAAACACTCTTGAACTTATTAGGATTAATAAGCATGTCCTCTAGCAGAGCCATACGCTTATCATTAGGAACAGTATCAAGTACTTTAACTGCGATACGTCTACCGATACCTGCTGCAATAAGAGGTGTAGTACCTATCTTAGCACCTACCCT
>JGI10211J34971_10004767_pt1 | contig 10722 bp, 8 predicted proteins | sample Etolagsediment_FD_34971 | JGI IMG/M metagenome (IMG submission 34971)
GATTCGGGAATGCCGGGGCCGTTGTCTTCAACTTCAACATGTATAAAATCATCTTTAATATAACTTCTAACGATCATTTTCTTGGCAAAATCCTCTCCCATTTTTTCTGCTTTTTCTTCAATGGCATCTTTTGCGTTATTGAAAAAGTTAACCACCACCTGCTCAAATTTATAGGGGTTACCCTGAAATTCAGGAATGGATTTGTCGAGTTCGAAACGTACATCTATTCGGCGATTGGAAAACTTGGTACGTGCCAGTGAGAAAGCATTTTCGATGCGGGTGTTGATATTGAACCACTCCATAATTTCCTGTTGCTGTCCGCGTGAAAAGTTGCTGATCTCATTGATAATAAATTTTATTCTTTTTATTCCTTCAGCAATATCCTTAGTGGAATTGGAAATAAAATCAGGGTCAATTTGCTCTTCCAATAACTCTAATTGCAGGCCTTCGTTTACCAGCGAAATGTTTTGCAGCGGTTGTTTTATTTCATGTGCAATTCCTGAGGCAAGTTCTCCCAGCGAAGTTAGGCTCGACTTATGGACAATAATTTGCTGTTGTTCCTTTTCTTTTTGGAGGGCTTCGGCAATTTTAATTTCAAGTTCGCGATTGTGCCGCTTTTTGGTGCGATACCGGTAATAGGCCACAAAAACCAATGATAGCGCAACAACAATGGCCAATAAAAGATAGAATTGACTGGTTTTGAGCTTCTCGATTGAAATGTCTTTTTCAAGAATTTCCTTTTCTTTTTTTTCGACCTCATAAACCACTTGCAAATTTTTAAGCTGATTGCTTTTTTCGATGTTAAACAAACTGTCGTTAATTTCTGTCATCGACCTATAGTAATCAAGAGCCGGTTCAAAATCATTTTTTGCTTCGTGCCATTTCGATAAAACCCTGTAGGTATCTCTCACCAGTTCCCGGGAGTCCATTTCCCGGGCAATAGCCAAAGCGCGATTCAAAAAAACAAGGCTTTTATCCATATTCTTTTCGCTCAGGTAGGCATCGCCCAGATTGATCATCGAAATGCACATATTGTATCTGTGATTGATATCCGTGGAAACCTCCAGGCTTTTCAAAAAATAGGAAATGGCAAGCGGGTATTCCTCTTGCGAATTGTAAACCACACCGAGGTTGGTATAAATTTTCCCCAGGTTGGTTTTATCATCATATTTCATTTTAATGGGAAGTGCCCGGTTGAAATACCGGATGGCCTGATCATAATCTTCCAGTTCCATACTCACCAGGGCAAGGTTAATCAGGCTTGTAGCTACCCGGTTGGTATCCTGAATCTCTTCATTAATTTGAAGAGATTTAAGATAGTACTCCAGCGATTTATCATTTTCGCGCATGCTGTAATAAATATTACCTATGTTCAGATTGGAGTTGGCAATCCCGGGAAGGTTTCCGGTTTCTTCATTTATCTTAAGTTGTTTGAGATGATTTTCCAGCGCAAGGTTGTAATTTCCCAAACGGCGATAAATAAGCCCGAGGTTGTTGTAGTTTGCAGCTAATTCGTCAATATTGTTGGCCTCGAGGTTGTACTTCAGGGCTATGTTGAGGTATTTTAATGCATTGGCAAACTCGCTCTGCCGGTAATAAAGTATGCCAATATTTTTAGCAGCTTTGGATACAAGTAACTTATCACTGGTTTCGAGTGCTAAATTCAGGGCTTTCGTTCCATTGCCGACAGATTCGGTTTGCGCGGTGTAAAATTGCCCTTTTGATAAAAGGATAAGCGTTTCAACTTTATCAGTTTTACTTGAAAACCTGTCTTGGGTCACAAGATTTTTCAGGCTGTCGAGCTCATCGCTGAAGGCAAAGAGTACTAACAACAAAAGAAATGACCCTATAAAAATTCGCTTACCCATAAAATGCTTTCGTATTGAAGAATGAAAACAACTGTTTTTCAGAATACTTCACAAATTTACAAAAAGTTCTGCGAATCAAATTCAATCGACTAAACCTGTTTTTTTCTAATGGGTATTGATCACTTTTTTTCTAATAAAAATTTACCTTTGCACATATATTTAATTCCCAAACGAAAATTGTAAAATCATGGCAGGAGTAAACAGAGTAATTTTAGTAGGTAATCTGGGTAAAGACCCTGATATTATGACATTTGATAATGGTGTAAAGCGCGCAGCCATTTCAGTTGCAACCACCGAGAGTTATAAGGATAAAGAAGGAAATTGGGTTGATCAAACAGAATGGCACAATGTGGTTTTGTGGCGATGGCTTGCTGAACGCAACCTCGTGAAGGGAGATACCGTTTACGTTGAAGGAAAGTTAAAAACCCGCTCTTGGGACGATAAGGATGGAAACAAAAGGTACACCACTGAAATTGTTGCGGATAAAATCACCAGATTGATTTCCCGAAAAGATCAGGCTGGTGCCTACGGTGCGCCACCTCCACCTACCGAAGCTCCCAACGATTTTCCTGAAAGGCAAACATCAGACCAGCAAGGCGGAGACACCCAGGACGGGTTGAATTCTGACGCCCCAAGTGACGATCTCCCCTTCTAAAATTGTTGTTTACAAGCAACAAATTATGTTGTTGTGCTGCAACAGCTTGCAAATAATGTATTTTTGCACCCGTTTATTTAACGATTGTCGAATTAATACAGCGCATTTTGGAAGAAACAGAAATTGTTTCCAGTATGATTGAGATTGGTATTCTTACCAAAGCATTTTTCCAGCCTATAGAGTTTCCGGTGGTTATTGCTTTTTTAATGATGTTGTTGCTTTTAATTGCTTCAGCGTTGATTTCAGGTTCCGAAATTGCTTTTTTTTCCCTTGGCCCTGTTCATCTCAAACAACTTCACTCAGAAAGAAATCCGAAAAGTGAACTGATAACAGTTCTTTTGGAACGCCCCAAAAGGCTTCTGGCTACAATATTAATTGCGAACAATTTTGTGAATATTGCCATTGTTGTCATTTCTACATTTATTGTCTCCGATTTATTCAATACGGTTGAATACCCGCTGCTTTCATTTTTAATCCAGGTAGTTTTGGTGACCTCACTCCTGCTTATTTTTGGTGAAATCATGCCCAAGATTTATGCTTCATACGACCCGATGCGCTTTGCAACTTTTATGGCCGGATCTGTCAAAAATCTTATAAAAGTTTTTTACCCGGTAAGTAGCGTACTCGTTAGAAGCTCTTCTTTTATCGATAAAACATTACAAAAAAGATATTCTCAGCTTTCGATGAGCGAGCTTTCAGAGGCTATCGAGCTTACTTCTGATGATGAAACACCCGAAGAAGACCGCAAAATTCTAAAAGGCATTGTGAAGTTTGGTGATATGCTTGTAAAGGAAATCATGAAAGCCCGGATTGATGTAACCGCAGTTGACGTAAACACAAGCTACAAAGATCTTCTTAAATTGATACTTAGCGCAGGCTATTCAAGAATACCGGCCTACAATGAGGGTTTCGACAATATTTCCGGGATTTTGTATGTAAAAGATTTGTTGCCCCACCTTGATAAACAAAGTGATTTTGAATGGCCAAAACTCTTGCGCACGGCATTTTTTGTGCCGGAAAACAAAAAAATTATCGACCTCTTAAAAGAGTTTCAGGAAAAGAAAATCCACATGGCAATAGTTGTGGATGAATATGGTGGAACGTCAGGTATTGTTACGCTCGAAGATATCATTGAGGAGATTGTAGGCGAAATTGCGGATGAATTCGACACCAAAGAAGATGAAATTTCCTTTACTAAAATTGATATGAAAAACTACATTTTCGAAGGGAAAACCCTGCTCAACGATTTTTGTAAAATACTGGAAATTGATGATCGTTTATTTGATAATATAAAAGGTGATTCGGAAACACTTGCCGGTTTGATATTAGAGCTTGAAGGCAGAATACCCCCAGTAAACACCAGTACAATAATTCATAATTTTGAATTTAAAATCAAGAAAGTGTCGAAGCGAAGGATTGAAGAAATTTTAGTAAAAATCCTGAATTAAAAGCAATGACGATTTTTGTTCTTTTTCGTAAACTATCTTTTACAAAAGCCTTAACAAACCTGTTATTACTTTTGATTATTGCTTTTGGATATTCCTGTAACAACACCGAATATTATCCTAAACCACGGGGATACATACGCATTGAGCTACCTGAAAAGAGCTACCGGAAATTCGACAGTGTTTTTCCCTACAGCTTCGAATATCCAAAGTATGCCAATATAAATTTTGATGGATTGGATCCGATAAATAAATATTGGATGAATATTGATTATAAAAAATATCACGGTAAAATCCACGTAAGTTACAAGTCGCTTGATAAGCAGGAACTGTATCGCTTTACTGAGGATGCCCGTGAAATGGCGTTCAAACATGCCGCAAAAGCGGTCGGTATAAAGGAGTCGGTTTATAGTAACCCTAAAAAACAAGTGTATGGTCTTACCTACCGCATTGAGGGCCGTGATGCGGCGTCACCCTTTCAGTTTTATCTTACCGACAGCACACAGCACTTTGTAAGAGGAGCCCTGTATTTCAACGTTGTACCAAATAACGATTCCTTGCAACCAGTCATCGATTATATTTTAGCAGACATTAACCATCTGTTCGAAACCTTTGAGTGGGAAGACTCAGGCAAGTAAGGATATTTAAGTACCATTATAAAATAATCCGGATCAATTACATTAATGTTTTTTTGCTAAAGTAAAGAGTTTACATTTGCGTTTAATTCGCAATGTAACTTTAAATACTACAGCAATGAAAATTAAATATCTTGATTTAATAGAGCAAACATTTGACTTTCCCCAGGATGAATTCAATGTAATTGATGGTGAATTGTATTTTCATGACATCCCACTCATGGAAATAATAAAGCAATACGGCACTCCCGTAAAGCTCACGTATCTCCCCAAAATCAGTGCTCAAATTCAAAAGGCAAAACGGCTTTTTAATGTGGCAATGGCAAAAGTAGATTACAAAGGTTCATACAAATATTGCTATTGCACAAAAAGTTCGCACTTTTCGTTTGTAATGGAAGAAGCATTAAAAAACAACATTAACATCGAAACTTCCTCAGCTTTTGACATAAATATTGTTGAAGAACTCTTTAATAATGGCTTAATTACCAAAGACACTTACATAGTATGCAATGGGTTTAAACGTGCCCAATATGTCGAAAACATTGCAAGGATAATTAACGATGGGTTTAAAAATGTAATTCCGGTGCTTGATAATATGGATGAACTCGAACAATATGAACAGCTCATTTCCGGTAAATTCAAGGTGGGGTTCCGCATTGCGTCCGAAGAGGAACCCATGTTTTCTTTCTATACGTCGCGCTTGGGTATTCGTTACAACGACATTATCCCTTTTTATAATGACCGGATAAAGAATAACCCAAAAATTGAACTAAAAATGCTTCACTTTTTTATCAATACAGGCATTAAAGATTCGGCTTACTACTGGAATGAATTAAGTAAAAGTTTGAATGTATATGTTGATTTAAAGAAAATTTGCCCTGAGGTTGATGCATTAAATATCGGTGGTGGTTTCCCCATCAAGCGTTCACTGGGCTTTGAGTTTGATTACGAATACATGGCCGAAGAAATTATTGCACAGATTAAACTAACCTGCGAACAGAACAACATTACCGAGCCGGATATTTTTACCGAATTTGGGTCATTCACCGTAGGTGAAAGTGGCGCTGTTTTGTATTCAATTTTAGATCAGAAAAGGCAAAATGACCGTGAGTTGTGGAATATGATCGACAGTTCATTTATGACCACCCTCCCCGACTCATGGGCAATGAACCAGCGGTTTATTCTGCTTCCGATAAATCGCTGGGAAGATCCCTATCAGCGGGTTTGCCTTGGAGGGCTTACCTGCGACAGCTTTGATTATTATAATGATGAAGCTCACACGAATGCAGTGTTTTTACCAACCTATCAAAAAGATAAACCTCTGTATATCGGATTTTTTCATACCGGTGCCTACCAGGAATCGTTGGGTGGATATGGTGGAATACAACACTGCCTGATTCCTGCCCCCAAGCACATAATAATAGAAAAAGATGAAAATGGTGATTATTATCCACGCCTTTTCGCCAAAGAGCAAAGCTTTAAATCGATGCTAAAAACGTTGGGGTATTAATGGTATAACCAACTAACCACTATTAATTTTTAAAGCCCTCAGCATGTGTCTTTTTCCAGGAGGGCCGGGCAATCTTTTCACCACAAACCCGGCTGCCCGCATATTTTGCTTTACAAGGCCTTTTGATGAGTAGGTAACTAAAATCCCTTCCGGTTTCATGGCGCAGTAAAGTTTGGCAAATATTGCCTCTGTCCATAATTCGGGTTGAACTTCCGGTGCAAAGGCATCGAAATACACAAGGTCATACTTTTTATTTACCAATTGTACTTCCTCAATTTTTTTGTGGTCTTTGTGGAGTGTGAACTTTTCAGTGATGCTTAATTCTTTTCCCCAGCTCACCTGATGAATCCCACCAAAAAGAGGTGTGGCATTTTTATACTTAATAAACTCCGGATAGTTTAGTTGGCTGACAATTTCCTGATCGACAGGGTAGGCCTCGATGCCATGATAAAAGATGATTTTACCGGTTGAATGAAGTGCCGTTAAAAGTGCATTCAATCCGGTGCCAAAACCTATTTCCAGAATATTGATGGCAGTTTTTTGATTGGACAAATAGTTAAGGCCTGCTTCAATAAAAACGTGCATCGACTCCTGCACTGAACCAAACGAAGAGTGGTAATGTTCGTTGAGTTCGGTCACAAACAGTGTGTTTGAGCCATCATTGGTTAAGCAGATTTCGATCATTTGCTATACAAAAAATGAATGTTGAGGATGTTGTTTTCCTGAGGAAGCTGTGAGATAATATTGCCCTGAAAGTCCATTTGCGTAATGTTTTTGCCGCTTATCGCAAAAATCGTTTGAGATAGTTCTTCAAACTCAATGATGTTTATTTCGCTCATTTCATTTATTTTGGCAAGATAGCTGTGGTGTTTACAAACATAAACTCCGTTTTCAGTGGCCAGAATCACCTGCTCCTTTCCGATATCCTTACCGCAAATTAATTTTTCAGCGGGCAAAACATACGGAAACCAGGGAGTAGAAATAATCCCGGTTTCAGGATCGGATAAAAATATGGAAATAAGTCCGTTAGCATCATTTGAATAAAACAAAATATCTTCTTCGTAAGTCAATCCTAAAATTACAGGGCTGTGGTCGAGGTATTGTTGAGTTACTATGCTTCCCCCTTCAATATGATTCACATTCATCCACCAGGCATTTACATTGCTTCTTTGCTTAGCAGCACTCACTAAATATTTTCCGGCAGGCTGAATCATACAGGGGATGGTTGAACCATTATTTGATGTTGTAAGCAAAGTAGCACCTGCATTGTGGTACCCCTTAATAAATCCATCCCAAAATCCTACATACAACACTTCATTCGAAAACTCCACGCTGGTAAAGTACGGTTGCACCGGATTGGAAATGATTGGCACCTCCCAAACAGTTTCATAGTCTGATGCACTATATACAATCAAATCGCCAAAGTTAGCACCGGCAATAGCAAATTGTTGGTTAGTTGAAGAAATATCCGAGCCTGCATAGTTTCCCTGATAATTAAATGTTTGTATTTGATCGAGGTTTTCATTCAAAACACTTATTTTTAATTTAGTATCCGATAATTTGGAAACAAGCCATACACTTTTCAGCTCGCGGGGTTGCGCGTTAATATAAATGTTTACATACCGGGATGCCGAGCCATCAGGGCTTTTTGCGTTTATTCTTATCGAGTAAACCCCACCAGCCATAGTCGAATCCTTTAGAATAAAAGGAACTAATAGCTCTGAATCAAGCTGAATATTTGGGAAGATCTCGGTTGGCAAAACCTGAATATACTTTTCATTTTGCATGCTAATAAACAAATTAACGGGAGGGCTTTCTGAAATTACTCTAAGCTTAACCCATACGGTATCCAAAACATTGTAATCGGAAAAAGCTGCCGGTGCCAGAACTTCAATTTCAGGAAAATGGAACTCAGGTTCTTTCTCTTCGCATGAAAAAATTAAAAAAACCAATCCCAAAAAAATAATAACAATGCCAGAATTTTTCATGAATAATTACTCGTTAAGGATTTTATTTCTACATTTATTGCGTAAAGATAATTACATATGCTATGATTGAAAAATTAAAAATCGAAGATGTTTTATTTCTGGATATTGAAACCGTTCCCCAATATCCTGAATATGAAGAATTGCCCGAAAAGATAAAACTGCTCTGGGACAAAAAAGCTGAACGCCTGGCAAAATCTGAAACCGAAACTTCCACGGAGTTGTATCCTCGTGCAGGAATATATGCAGAGTTTGGAAAAATTATCTGCATTTCTACAGGGATAGTTTACGGGAATACCTTTAGGGTGAAATCCTTTTTTGGTGATGATGAAAAAAATCTTTTAACCGAATTTGCAGGCCTTCTCAACGGTTATTATAACCGACCACAGCATTTGCTTTGTGGGCACAATGGCAAGGAGTTCGACTTTCCGTACATTGCCCGGCGCATGTTGATTAACGGAATTTCCTTACCCAAAATCCTGAACCTGCATGGTAAAAAACCATGGGAAATTCAGCACCTCGACACCATGGAGCTATGGCGCTTCGGCGATTATAAAAACTACACTTCACTTGAACTGCTCACAACAATTTTCGATATCCCCAGCCCCAAGGACGACATCGACGGAAGCATGGTGGGTAAAGTTTATTGGGAAGATAAAGGCCTTGAGCGCATTGTGGAGTATTGCCAAAAAGACACCCTTGCTGTGGCACAACTCCTGCTTCGATACATGGGCAGGCCATTAATCGAAGAAAAAGACATTGTGTATCCATAAATTTTCAGAACAGCCTGTTTATTTGCGCTTATACCCTTGAATGATTACTTTTCTGCTGAAGCACATATTTTGCTATATTTGCTACTCAAACGCAAGTTAGTGAGCGTTTTAAAAGTCCGGTATTTTTGCGAAAGTAATACTGAATAAGCGGGCTGAATTATTAACCATAAAAAAGTGAAATGAAAAGCTACAAGGAAATTGCAGATGAAATCGTTGGAAATGCAGTGATTTCAGGTGCTGTGTTTAATCAGTTCGACCAGCAACAAACCGACCTGATTGTTAAGAACGTTTTTGAAGCCGGATTTGAAAACCGTGTTAAGCTGGCTAAAATGGCTGCGGAAGAAACCGGGATAGGCCTTTGGCAGCATAAGGTGATCAAAAATGTTGTTGGGACTCAACTTGTTTACGAAAGTATCAAAAATGAAAAAACTGCCGGGATAATCTCTGAAGATGCCAACACTGGCATGGTGGAGATTGCCCAGCCCATTGGCCCCATCTTTGGTATCATTCCGGTTACCAATCCTACCTCAACTGTAATGTTCAAAATCCTTATTGCACTCAAGTCGCGGAATCCAATTATTATAAGCCCTCCGCGTAAAGCGCCAAAATGCTGTGAAGAAGCTGTGAGGATTTGCTATGATGCTGCCATTGCTGCCGGAGCCCCGGATGATTGTATCCAGATTTTAACAGAGACCAACCGCGACCTCACCCACGAATTTATGATTCACCCAAAAACTGCACTTATTCTGGCAACAGGAGGTACAGGACTGGTGCATGCTGCCTATAGTTCGGGCAATCCTGCACTTGGGGTTGGCCCTGGAAATGTGCCTGTTTTTATCGATGAAAGTGCCGATATTCCTTTTGCCGTTGAATGTATCCTAAACTCAAAAACTTTTGACAACGGAACTATTTGTGCCAGCGAGCAAGCTGTGGTATGCGAAAAGAGCATTGCTAAAAACCTGGTTTCAGCATTTGAAAAGCAAGGCTGCTATTTTCTGAATAATGAGCAAATAGAGAAATTGGAAAAAGTGGTTTTTAATTATGAAAAAGGCATTATGAGTGGTGATGTGGTTGGAAAGCCTGTGTCCCATATTGCCGAACTTGCCGGGATAAAAGTCCCGGAAGGAACGAAACTAATGATTGCCCGGCAGGAAAATGTTGGGAAAGCTTTCCCACTTTCACAGGAAATTCTGGCTCCTGTTCTTGCTTTTTATGAAACCGAAGATTACTCATCAGCGGTTAAGTTGTGCATCGACCTTAATTACTTGGGGGGAATAGGGCACACAGCCTGCATATATGCCAACAACGAAAAACGGATACTTGAATTTTCACAATTGATGAATGCCGGCCGTATTATGGTGAACACCCCTTCAGTGCAGGGCGCCGTAGGGGGGATTTTTAATAATCTGCCCACATCGCTCACGCTTGGTTGTGGCAGTGGTGGTAAAAACATCACCACCGAAAATGTTACTGCCCACCACCTCATCAATATCCAGCGTGTATGCCGTCGCAATACAAACGAAAAGTGGTTCGCTTTCGATCAGACCAAATATTTCGACGAATCAACTACAGCTACTCAAACTCTTTCTGATTACAACAAAAACTTTTAAAAATAAATGTTATGGCTGAATATTTTTATAATGAAACAGATCACATCCAAACCTGCAAATTTTCAGGGAAACTCGACACTGACATTTCAATTAAACTGCAACCGGAAATCGAAGAGCGAATCATGTTTAAGCTCGTTCCACAAAGTGATAAGCGCTTGTTGGTAGTTTTCGATTTTGAAGAGGTAGAGTTTGTTACTTCATCGTTTATCAGGTTGTGTGTTTTATATGCCAAAAAGGTAGG
>JGI10211J34971_10004768_pt1 | contig 10721 bp, 11 predicted proteins | sample Etolagsediment_FD_34971 | JGI IMG/M metagenome (IMG submission 34971)
GTTGATATAATTAGTTATACAATATAATTTCCTCCTTTTCTCCCGCTTTCAGCCCTGTTTACCGCCTCGCTCTGAGGCTTTTTGGCAACCTTCTTGCTACTTGCTGTCTGGAAAAAAGGAATGTGCAATGGATATTGAACTCAGCCGATTAAAATACGCCCTCACCGCCCAGCTCAACCGCAATGAGATCGTTGCCAATAATCTGGCCAATGCCAAGACCACAGGTTTTAAGAAGGATATGACCTTCAATGACCTCTTCGAAGCCGAGAACAGCAGAAATATCCAGACCAACCAGCAGGCCGACCACTCCCAGGGCGCCCTCGAACAGACAGGCAATCCCCTGGATTTCGCCATTTCCGGACCGGGTATGTTTGTCCTGGAATCTGAAACCGGCGAACTCTATTCCCGGGACGGTCACTTCTCTCTGGATCGTGACGGTTTTCTCGTCAATTCCAGCGGATACCGGGTCCTGGGGCAGGGCGGAGCCGTCTATCTCAGCCCTGACGGCGTGCAGTCCGGTGCCGTCTCTGTCTCCGAAGACGGACAGATCTATGTGGATGACCAGCCTATGGGCGCTTTCCGCATTGCCCGCGTCCTCGATCCCGCCACCCTCCTCAGGGTCGACAGCAATACCTACCGCGCCGGCGAAGAAACACGCCTCGAATATATGGAAAAACCCCGCGTCTTTCAGGGACAGCTCGAAGACAGCAATGTGGACCCCGTTGCCGAAATGATCTCCATGATCGACCTGCAGCGGCAGTTTGAATCAATTCAGAAAACAGTCACAACTCTCGATGATGCACTGCAGAACGCAGCCAACAAGATCGGGAATTACTGATAGGTGAAAGATGTTAAGATCCCTGCGTACCGCCGCCCTCGGCATGGCCGCCCAGCAGCTCAGCATTGACAGTATCTCCAATAACCTCGCCAATATCAATACGACGGCCTATAAAAAGAATTCCGTCGAATTTCAGGACCTCCTCTATGAAACGGTGAGAAGCGGCGCCGCCGAAGGACGGGAGAATAATGAAAAACCCGGTGAGATCCAGATCGGTCTCGGAAATAAACCGGTCTCAACCTACCGCTCCTTTACCCAGGGCTCCATTTCCGAAACCGGCAATCCCCTCGATGTCGCCATCAACGGCAACGGTTTTTTTCAGATCATGCGCGCCAATGGCTCTATGGCCTACACCCGCGACGGCTCCTTCCGTGTCAATTCCATGGGGGAACTCGTCAATCTCCAGGGTATGCGCATCTATCCCGATATCAATATCCCCGATAATGTCAAAGCCCTCCAGATCTCGCAGGACGGCGTGATCTCCGCAGCCTATGAAGGTCAGGCAGATACCGAGGAACTCGGGCAGATCGAGATCGTCACTTTCATGAATCCCGCCGGACTCAGCGCCGTGGGAGGCAATCTCTATGAACAGTCCGAAGCCAGCGGTGAACCGGTTTACTCCGTACCCGGACAGGACGGAACCGGCAATATCGTCCAGGGCTATCTCGAAAAAAGCAATGTCGATGTGGTCACCGAAATGATCAACCTCATTGTCGCCCAGCGGGCCTATGAGATCAATTCCAAGTCCATCAAAACTTCCGATGAACTCCTGTCTATCACCAATAACCTGAAACGATGACGCTTAATATGAAATTTCCTGGTGCCCTCACTCTCATAATGACGGCTATACACCTGTTCGGGGCTGTGCCCGAACAGGTTATGGCCGATGCGGTGAAGGACTATTATATGTCAGCCCTCAATGTGCCCGCTGAAGATCTGCAGATGCGCTTTGTCCACTTTCCCGATACCCGCAGACTGCCGGATGCAGACTACTCTGTGACTGTGGAGGAACGCGGTCTCTTCCCGGGCCTGGGCCATCAGACCCTGCGCATCCTGGTCTGGGAAAAGGGCAGGATCCTGAAAAAATATACTCTCTCCGTGGATGTGTCCGTCTATATGGATGTGCTCGTCACTTCACAGGCGGCACGCAGAAACTCTCCCCTCAATGCCGACAATACGGAAATGCGCAGGCTGCTCCTGAACCGGCAGGCAGGACGGGTCTTCACCGATCTCTCCGAAGCGGACGGCATGCATTTCGCCCGCAGTGTTCAGGCCGGACAGCTCATCCTCGATTCCTATCTGAAAGCACCCGCTGATGTCTACTACGGGGATGAGGTGGAGATCCGCCTCAATAACGGTGTCCTGACGCTCACAGCCGAAGGCCGCGTCCTGCAGGAGGCCCGCATCGGTGACGAAGTGGCCGTGCAGATGCAGGTCAGCGGTAAACGTATGACAGGCACGCTCATCGAAAACGGCCTGGTCGAAATTAATATGTAAGTTGAGGCAGCCATGAGAACAAGCACGATCCTCTTTGCAATCCTATTTTTCAGCGGCTCCTGTTTNAGCCAGTTTTTTGTCAATGAGAATAATTCCATGTTCTCCGATATCAAAGCCCACCGTGTCGGTGATGTCCTCACGGTCTATATCATGGAAAGTTCCAACGCCTCCCGTGAATCNGATCATGACAATTCCGACCGCACCGATGTAGGCAGCTCCGCCGGTGTCACCGGCAATCTCACCGGTTTCCTGCCGGTCTTCGGTTCCAGCGCCGCCGTCACCTCCAGCAATAGCGGCAGTGAAGGCACACGCCAGAATGACCGCCTCACCGGTAAGATCTCCGCCGTCATTACCGGCACCACTGAAAATGGTCTCTATGAGATCGAAGGCCAGCGCCTCCTCGAAGTCAACGGCGAAAAGAATATTATGCAGATCTCCGGGCTGGTCCGCTCCCGCGATATCGAAGAGAATAACGTGGTCTACTCCTTTAAGATTGCCAACGCCAGTATTGTGTACAGCAAAGGGGACGCAGAGGGAAATGTCGAGAAAAAACGGCCCGGCCGCATCCGCCGTATCATCGCCTGGACGGTCTCCGGTCTGCTCATCACCTACGGCATCATCGGAACGGGGGCCCTGTGAAATATTTACATTGCCGCCCAAGCGGTCTCAACTCCCTGAAAATTTCGCTCATTCTTCTGATCACAGCCCTGAGCCTCTCCGCACAGGTGCGGATCAAGGATATTGCCGCAGTAGAGAATTCTAACCGAAGGTCCCTCGTCGGCTACGGTCTGGTGGTCGGCCTCAATGGCACCGGGGACCGCGCCTCCCGTACCCAGGGCGCCGTCTTTACTGTGCAGACGGTCGCAAATATGCTCGAACGCTTCGGTATTACTGTCGATAAAGATCAGCTGAGGACGAGAAACGCCGCCGCCGTAATGGTCACCGGCCATACTCCGTCCTACGGGAGGGTCGGCTCCCAATTCGATGCAACGGTGTCATCTCTCGGAGATGCCAGTAGTCTGGAGGGTGGTATTCTTCTGATGACACCGCTTTTTTCAAGCGAGGGAACTCAGTTCGCCTCGGTTCAGGGACCCGTCTCCGTCGGCGGCTTTAATGTGGAGACGATGGCCGGCGAAAGTATCCGTAAAAATCATGCCCAGGTCGGCCGCATTCCCAACGGCGCCACGCTCATGAATGTCCCCGCTGTGCAGCTCTTCGATCTCGGACGGCCCCTGCGCTTTATCCTCGGCGAACCCGATTTTGTCACCGCCGGCAGGGTCGCCGCTGCCATCAATGACTATGTCGCCTCCGCCTTTGCCCCGGACAGCCTCATGCCCTTCCCGGCCCGGCCCCTCGATGCCGCCACTATCGAACTCAGTTTTCCCGATACGATCCGCACTCAGGAGGATGCCGTCTGGTTTATCGCCGCCGTTGAGACCCTCCTCGTCGTTCCCGATGTGGAGGCCCGCGTCGTGATCAATGAACGTACCGGCACTGTCGTCGCAGGCGGTGCTGTCCGCATCAATGAGGTCATGATCAGCCACGGCGCCCTCACGATCCACATCCGCCGGGCACCCGTCATCTCCCAGCCCGTCGCCTCTTTCTCCAATGCCGGCCAGACGGTGGTCGAATATGTTACCGAAACCAGCGTCAATGAAGCCACCGGTCAAAGCGCCGTCATCCCCCGCACTGCCACTGTCAATGACCTCGCCTCCGGCCTCAATGAACTCGGCCTCAAACCCCGTGATGTCATCGCCATCTTTCAGGCTATTAAACAGGCCGGTGCCCTGAATGCTAAACTCATCATCATCTGACCGCCGTTGAGACTGTAAAAAAAATATGAGAATCATGATCCCCAGGCATACTTTATGAGCAGCGACAAAATACAGGCCCTGAACCACAGAACGCTCTCTGCCCGCAGCCCCGAACAGCTCCGGCAGATGCAGGAACTCGGCAGCGAAGACCGTAAACGGGATCTGAAACTTAAGGAAAAAGCCCGCGAACTCGAATCCCTCTTCCTCACTCAGCTCCTGAAGGTCATGGAAGGCACCATCCCCGGAAAAGGTCTCGGCGGATCCTCCAATAATCTCGCCTCTATGATGTTCTCCAATGTCATGGCCGAAAATATCTCAGAACAGGGCGGAATGGGCCTCTCTGATATGCTCTACAACAGCCTCCGGGACCGCGATGCCGATCCCGATCTGCCCGATGCCCAGAATGATTTCTTTATGGAAAATCTTAATTCCGTCTATAAAATGATTCTTGGGGAGGACAGCTGATGGCCGGTATCCACCTCTTCTATCGCGACCTGAAAAAGATCCTCGCCGGAGAAATGACCATGTACTCCGATCTCCAGGATCTGCTCAGACAGAAACAGCAGGTGGTCGTCGCAAATGATCTCGATGGCCTGCAGGATATTATCAGCGCCGAACAGGATCTGCTGCAGGAGATCGCCGATACCGCCGCCGAACGCGACCGCGTCTCCACCGAACTCGCCCGCATCCTCAATATCCGCGACCGGCGTATCACTCTCACTAAGATTATTAACCGCTCCAATCCGCAGGAAGCCGCCGAGCTTAAAGAGATCAACGCCCGCCTGAAAGAACATATCACGGCCATCCAGGTCCTGAATTTCGAGAACCAGCGGCTCCTGAATTTTGCCATCTACTCCATCCACGAACTCGTGTCCTCCATCTATGGCTTCGACAGGGAAAAGTCCGGTGTCTATAATCTCACCGGAAAAATCGATACACCCCGCTCCGAATCGGGAATATTTAATCTTCAGATATAGGTGAAGCATGTCTACCAGCTCCCTGATGAATATTTCTAAACTGGCCATGGAGAACAGCCGCACCGCCATCTCCACCACCGCCGACAATATCACCAATATCAATACCGAAGGCTATAAACGCCGCCGTGTCGAATTTACCGGCGTCACTCAGAGCGCCAACGCCGATGTCACTCTCCGCTACGGCTCCGTCACGGTCTCCCGTATCCGTGAGTCCTTCATCGAACAGAAGATCTATAGCGAAAATTCCCGCCTCGGAAAATATACTTCCGACAATTTTATTATGCCCCAGATCGAAGATGTCTTCGGCGAACCCGATGAATCCGGCATCAATAATATGATGAATGAGTTCTTTAATTCCTGGAATGATCTGGCCCTGGACCCGGAAAATCTTGCCTACCGCAATATTCTCGTCAATTCCGCCCGGAATATGACAAATGCCTTCAACCGTGTTCATAATGACCTGCAGGCTATGCAGAATCAGACCGCTCAGGATATTGACAACAAGGTCAATGAGGTCAACGGCCTCCTGGATAAACTCCTGCGCATCAACGCCAGCATCCGCGAGAACCGCACCGGTGACAATAATAATCTCTTCGATGAACGCGATATGCTCATCGGCAAGGTGTCCGAGATCATCGATGTCACGGTCGAGATCGAACCCGATGGCTATGCCGTACTCCGCAGCGCCGGTCAGGTCATGGTCTCCTCCACCTACGGAAATCAGCTGGTCCATGAAACCTCCCTGCAGGACGGATTTCTGACCTCAACCGTCTCTTATCAGCAGGGCGGGGGAGAGGCCGCCGTCAGCAGCGGGGAACTCGGAAGCCTCCTCGAGATCAACGGCAGCAGAATCCCCGACTATGTCCGCCGCATCAATAATATTGCCGTCAATCTCAGCCGCGAGGTCAACCGCCTCCATGTGGACGGCTATAATCTCGAAGATGTCACCGGTGAGAATTTCTTCTCCGATGCCGTCAGCAGCGCCGGCGATTTCCGCGTCGCCGATCGCATCCTCGAAGATCCCAAACTCATCGCCGCCTCCGATACCGCCGGTCAGAACGGTAACGCTAATCTCGCCCGCGCCATGACCGATCTCCAGAACCTCCGCATCATGGACGGCGGCAGCTTCAGCAATTATTACAATGAGATCGTCAGCGATGTCGGTGATAAGGTGCAGGAAGCGGAATTTCTCTACAATACCCAGGAAAAGATCATTGTTAATCTGAAAAACCAGATGGATTCCGTCACCGGTGTCAGCAATGACGAGGAAATGACAAACCTTATCAACTATCAGCAGTCCTATCAGGCAGCCGCCCGACTGGTCACAACATCCCAGGAACTGATGGCCATCCTGCTGAATATGGTCTGAGGAGTTATCTTATGAGAGTTACCCAGAGTATGATCAACCGCTCCGTGCTCAAAAGCGTGGAGGACAGCCGCTCCAATCTGTCGGCGATACAGAATCAGATTACGACGTCTAAAAGGGTTGAGTCCGCCAGCGATGATCCCGTCAGCTTCTCCCGCTCCCAGAATTATAAGAACACGCTGCAGAAAAACAGTCAGTATCTCCAGAATGTGGCCCAGGGAAGAGCCTGGATGGATATGAGTTATGCCATCCTCAATGAGCTCCATGACCTCGTCCTCGATGCCAAGGATATGGCTCTCAAAGGTGCCGACGATGCCAATGGTGCCAATGAACGCGCCATTATGTCCACCCAGGTGGAAGCGCTGCTGCAGAGCGCCGTCAGCCTCGGCAATACTCAGTTCCAGGGCAAATATCTCTTCGGCGGAACGATCACCACCGAAGAGGATCCCTTCCTTCTCGCAGGAGACAGCTCCGTCACTTATCAGGGCAACAGCGAAGCCATTACCCGCCGCATTTATGAAAATTATGATATCACGGTCAATGTCGCCGGGGATGAAATTGTCGACTCCGGCCTCTTCAGCAATATTAAAGCCCTCATGGACGGCCTGGCCAGTAACGACCGGGACAGCATCAATAGCCTGATCACAGATCTCGACGAATCGTCCACCGAACTGCTGTCGACCATCAGCCGCATGTCCTCCGTGCAGAATCAGGCCTCTATGACAGAGATCCGCCTGCAGACAGCCAATACCAATCTGGAATCCTATATCTCCGATACCGAAGATGTGGATATGGCCGATGCCATCGCCCGCTACGGCATTGAGGAAGTGGCCTACCAGAGCGCCCTGCAGATCACTGCCCGAGCCATTAATCTCAATATTCTGAATTTTATCGACTGACCGCTGTCCCGAACCCCGGGCTCAGCCTCAATGCGCGGCGGCACTGTCCACCCCGTCAACTGGAGTTTAAAATCACTATGACACATGATCCCGCAGCTTCTGCTCAAAAGAAAAAAAGGAGAAAGACCATGAGCACCTACAACGCAACGGCAAAACAGACGGAAAGTGCCGGTGATCCGCCCCCCGTTTCCGCTCTCCCCGTCACCATGAAGTACGGTCTGCCCGGCTTCGAGTCCCTCACCCGCTTCGCTCTCGCAGATGTGCCGGATTTCGCTCCCTTTCAGATGCTCCTCAGCGAAGAGGAAAAATCCTTCAGCCTCCTGGTTCTGGATATTAAAACCCTCCCCGCAGAGAATGAACTCCTCATCCTGGCCAATGACCTGAAAGTCAAAGGGATACGCGATGCCTCCCACCGAACCCTCCTTGTTCTCAAACTGGACCGCCTGAAAAAGGTCTTCACCGTAAATACTAAGGCGCCCATTGTCATCGATATGAAGGACGGCAGCGGACGGCAGATGATTCTCGACAATCCCAAATTGCCCGTCGATTATCAGTTGACTAAGGTCTGATCAGTGTCTGTCCTTCGCGATTTTTGTGTAAATTCAGGAAAAATGTTCTTATTTTAATATTATTAACACCTTATTGAATCTCCAGGGAGGGAGTATGCTGGTATTGACAAGGAAGTCAGGTGAAAGTTTCAGGATCGGCAGCGATGTCATTATCCGTATCCTGGAAGTGAAAGGCGGACATATAAAGATCGGGATCGATGCCCCGTCTGAGATCGGCATCTACAGGGAGGAGATCTATCTGAAGGTGGTTGAGGAAAATAAAGCCGCCCTCTCCGCCCTTAAGGATATGGATCTGCTGAAAGAACTGAAAAAATTATTCTGACCTGCCCTCAGGCTCATAAATACGGTTTGACTCATGATTTCTGAAAAAAACGGACCCCTCTGTGTCATGGTCCTCGGAATGCATCGTTCCGGAACCTCTCTGCTCGCCGGTATCCTGCATGAGGCCGGTTTCTACATCGCCGCAGCGGATGATCTCATGGGCGCCACCGCCTACAACGCCCGCGGCCACTTTGAAAATCTGCGCATCGTCGAGGCCAATGATCTCATCCTTGAACTCGCCGGCGGTGACTGGGAACATCCGCCCTCACGGGAGGATATTCTCTCCCTGCGTATCGATCCGAAACTCCGGCGCCTGCTGCAGCAGATCTTCAGTGGACAGCAGCGCATCGCCCTGAAGGATCCCCGCTTCTGTCTGACCCTGCCCGTCTGGGAAAAGGTCCTCCCCATGGATCTCCGCCTGATCACCCTGTCCAGAGATCCGGAGAATATTGTATCCAGTCTCATGAACCGCGACTGGATCGCCGCAGATCGCAGCCGTTCTCTCACACAGCGCTATCTCCGGGATCTGGAACTCAATCTCAGCGGCCGCCCCTCCTTTGCTCTGGACTACGATGCCCTCTTCAGCCCCGAGGCCGATGATCTCCTGAAACGGCTCGGCGATTTCCTGTCCTCGGATCAGGACCTTGCTCAGACAGCCGCAGGCCTCATCGACCCCTCTCTGCGCCATTTCCGTTCCCCCGAAGACCGCAAAAGCCGTTTGAAACTCCCCAGAGTGTCCATTATCATTCCCGTCTATAATAATCTGGAGCTCACCCGCAACTGCATCGAAAGTCTCTATGCCAATACTCTCTATCCGAACTGGGAGATCATCGCTGTGGACAATGCCGCCGCCGATGGGGCAGGGGACTGGCTCCGCTATATGGCTGAGGAAAAAAGCAATTTCAAACTCATCTCAAATGAGCAGAACCGGGGTTTCGCCGTTGCCAATAATCAGGGTGCCGCCGCCGCCGACGCTAAATATCTCTGCCTCCTGAACAATGATACCACCGTGACAGAAAACTGGCTCACTCCTCTGGTGGAAACGGCGGAAAAGGATGCCTCTGTCGCTGCCGTCGGACCGAAACTCACCTACGGGGACGGACGCCTGCAGCATGTGGGAGTGGTGTTTGTCCGTAATGACCGCAGCCACGGCCGTGTGGAACCCTGGCATATCCACTACGGTAAAGAGGACTTTCCCGATGCCGATATCCCCATGGAATATCAGGCCCTCACCGCCGCTTGCCTCCTGATGCCCAGACAGACCTTTCTGAACCACGGCGGTTTCGATGAGGACTTCTGGAACGGCTATGAGGATGTGGACCTCTGCCTGCGCATCTATGACAGCGGCGGCAGACTTATCTACCAGCCCGCCTCCCGCGTCTTCCACCATGAGTCTAAAAGCGGCCCCGAACGCTTTACCCGTGAAGATGAGAATAAGGCTCTCCTGCAGAATAAATGGGAAGGCCGCTTCCGGCCGGATTTTATCCTTAAAGACCGAAACCGTGTACAGGCNAATGTCAGCGGTCTCGTCATTCCCTATGTCGCCCCCGGCAGCCCCGACACGCTGCGACTCGCCGGCAGATCGATCATCATTGTCACTTACAACAGCGCCGAGACCATCGAAAGATGCCTCCGATCGGTCCTTGAGACAGTGGAGATCGGGGATGAAATTATTCTCGTGGACAATGCCTCCACAGATGAGACGGTCTCACGCATTGCCCCCCTCATCGAAGGACCTAAGAACTGCCGGCTGATTGTCAACAGCAGCAATCTCGGTTTCTCTAAAGCCGTGAACATCGGTGCAGAAGCCGGCCGGGGCCGCTTCGCTGTCCTTCTCAATCCCGATACCGAGGTCCCCTACAACTGGCTGGGCCGCCTGCAGTGGCATCTCGATAAGAATCCAAAGGCCGCCGCCGTCGGGCCCATCTCAAATTATGCCGCAGGCCATCAGAATGCCGACCACTATCTCCGTGAAAAACTGCCCGAAAATGCCTCCCTCGAGCAGATCGACCGGACCTTCTATACCTGGCACCGCGAAACGTCCGTCGATACACGCCTCCTCACAGGTTTCTGCCTCATGATCCCTATGGATCTTTTTCAGGATCTGGGAATGCTGGATCCCGCCCTCTTTCTCGGCAACGATGACCTGCATCTGTCCTGGATGCTCAAACTCAGGGGCTATGATCTCCTCGCAGCTCCCGATGTCTTTGTCTATCATATCGGTCAGCACAGTTTCCGCAAAGCCGGCAGCAGCATCACCGATCCCCTGCTTCAGCAGAGCAGTGATCACCTCTATTCCCTCCTCGAACAGCATTACGGCAAAGGCCGCGTCCCCCATCCGAAAGATATCTGGGGCATTGACTGGTTTAAACCCTCAACCCCCGATTTTCTGCCTCAGGCAAGCCCCGCCTCGCACCCCTCAGCCCCCGCCTCGCACCCC
>JGI10211J34971_10004769_pt1 | contig 10721 bp, 12 predicted proteins | sample Etolagsediment_FD_34971 | JGI IMG/M metagenome (IMG submission 34971)
AAAAAAAAATTGAAAAAATTGTTAAATTGTGTAAAGATCTAAAACAAAAAAATCATCAAGATCTATATTTACAAACAAAATCTTTGAGAAAACACAACTACGATCATTTTTTCAATGCAGAGAAATTAAGTTTAGAAATCAATAAGACAGTAAAATTATTTCTTGAATTTGCTGATCGCAGTTAAGTTACGTCTACTGAATCCCAACCTATCAACCAACTTGACAGCACTTCCTGACTTGTCCACTGCCACGAATCCCTCTGGCTCTGTGACCTCCAGTCCCGAGTCCGTCTGTTGGAATGACCCTATGGCCTGTGCCTGGTTCATCTTCCTCAGAACGAAAGCCTTCATGGTCTGCACCGCCCTGTAGAATGTCAGCATGGCCTGTAATGGTTTCTTGGCCCTGTTGAGGAATATGGGCATCTGCTTCATCTTGTCCTGTCTTAGTTGTAGAGCCTTCTGTGCCTTGAGTCCTGACATCTGCTGTTGCATTCTATCATTATAGAATTTCCGGAAGCCTAGTAAAAATTTATTGGCATCGTTTGGTAGTTCACCTTCTTTTACCCGGGCGTTGATGTACATCTGAAACATGGGAACGAAGTCTTGGTTCTGTCCCAACACGCTGGCCAGGTTCCTTGGCACGTTATTCAGTAGTGCCTCCAGTTTCTCGATGCCGTTGTAGAACTGCTTGGTCTCAGCATCTGTGAACTTGGCCGACCCTGACACGTCCTTGTAGGTGGCGTTGTCAAAAAATACGTCTGGAGATCGGGTGAATGATTCAACATCCGCCCCGGCCTGGGCGTTCATGTCAGCCAGCGAGTCACCCACGTATGTGGTGTGGAATATAATGCCCATCTTAGCCCTATCTATCTGTCGTCCTAGATCTGACTGTTCTGGCACAGCGTATGTGATGGTGTTGGGTGTGAACGTGAGGTTGGGCTTGCCATCGATGTTCTTACGTGTGATGTCCTCGTCTGTGAATAGTAGGTCTCCCTGGTACACTCCGGTCATGCCCAGTTTCTTTAGATGTACCAGACACTTCAATAACTTCTGTCCCAGGTCGTCCGTGCCATGGTTTCTGGCTATGTCCTGCTTGGTGTAGTTAATCTTTGCGGCCTTGGCGAATACTGACTTTGTGCCCACGAAGAAACGACCATTGTCGGGATTGACGCCGCACACCACGGCAGGTGCCCCGTCCCATTTGACTGAGACTTTGACGGCCTCTGAACTCGTGCCTTTTAGTGTGAGAAGAAGTCCCCTGAAGTAGTCTAACACAGCACGTCCACCTTCATAACCGTCAGTGATCACGATGTCCTCTATGTGCTCTAGGTGTGTCCTCTTGAATTCTGTCAATATATCTTCTATCAGCATACCAATATTTATAGGATCAAACCAAAGTGTTCTTCTGCTTGTCGCCTGTTCATGTTGTTATCTCTAGCATACATTCCCATGGCAATACCTTTCCAAATTTCATCATCAAGTTTCATGGGTGTTTCTACATTTGATTTTATATCTTGCCATATGCTTAATATACCTGTTTGACTTTTAAGCCAGTTGTCATGTTCTTGGACGGTGTATGAATAACCAATTTTCTCAAATTCAGAGACTGTGGACGCAGACGACTTATACATACAAGACCAGTTGAACACTTTTTCAATCTCTTTTTGTCTTTTGATGTCTTCAAAGTTATTGTCCCATAATTTGCACATCCATTCACACACTGCCGAAGTGATAGGGAGTTTTGAAACGTTTTTCCAAAGGTCTTGTTGCCAAGCAATCCAAGAAGATTTCCATCCGTATCTAAGACTCGACTCGTTGCCAAGGGGTGCTTGATTTTTTTCAAACCAATTGATCAGAAGCAGTTCTCTGTAATCGTCTATGTAGTTCTGTATCACAACATCGTTCTTAGACACAATGTTTTTCACATTGTTGTAATCCTGTGCGACCACAACCTTGGTGTTTTCGTTTTTGGTTCCGTAGTGCATGATATTGATTATCTGTTTTTCATCTGAATGTGTGCCTGTATCATGATAGGTTGTGGTGGAACCTGTTTCCTTGCCTATCAGTTTCATGCATATATAACTGTTGTTACCTCCAGATGGTGCTATCCAAAATATCATGATAGATAATCCTCACACTGGCCTTCACGCACTAGATCTAACGAACAGCAGTGTAGTCCACCGTCCCAGAAGTAACGATGTCTAAGCGGTACTATGATAGGTTCAACCTTATGTTTCTCGAGGAATTTGAAAACTTCCTTGTTGTAACTGGATACCAACACACACTCCTCAGATATTCCCAGCGTGTTTACATCAAATACCGATTCCGCACAATAGCCCACCCAGTGATCACACCAATCGTTGATGAATTTGTGTAATTGCGGATTGTCTTGTTCACCGTCTATCCACCATCTACCGTTCACAAGGTTCTTTTCAGACATCCATTTGTTCATGGCCGGATGCATCCACCCTTGTTGTCCCAGTTCTAACCTGTCCCATTTTGAAAACAACTCTTGTTCCTGTGACGGGGATCGACCAACTCGCATGAACGCACCTGGCTTGATGAAACTTATGATTCCGTCTGTGTGCCCCACATCATCCGTTTGAATTATCTCGTACCCTTGTTGTTTCCATTTGTGTATTATGTGATCGAACATTGGTCTGTCCGGACGGACGAATCCTTCTGGCCCGTCGGCTGGCATTATTATGTGCTTGCCTAATTTAACACTATTCGCACCCGAGATGAGTTCGTGCCCTTCGAAAGATTCACCACCTGGCCCATAAACCTCGTTAAAGAGATCCACCATGCAATCTTCATGCACAATATTTTTCATGTAATCATAGACTTGATGGGTGTTCTGTTGATAACATTTGTCGCCAAGTGTGAGGAACACATCTCGTGGTTGTAATGGAACGTGTGGTATCTGTTTCTCATCACTGAGGATGCCACGATGTAAAGGTTCGGGTTGATGGACTTCCACCCCCAGCCCTTCCAGTACTCTTTTGAATTCTAGCAGATCCTCGTTAGTCTCCATCAGTATTCTCTGCATGGGTCCTTTTATCTTTTCTTCGGTAATCCAGTCAAACGCATCTTCCGACAACACTTGTCCTATCGCCACCACTTTAAGTTTTTGGAATGGCGAGTGTGTTGATATCCTAATTGAAGTAGTCTTCTCTGTTTCCATCTCTTACTAAATCTAGTGTGATACAATGAAGACCACCGTCCCAGAAGTACCTGTGCCTTAATGGTGTTATTATGGGTTCTACTTTATGTTTCTTTAGGAAATCGAATACTGTTTTACTTTCGTGCGTACACATAATCGCTTCCTCGCTGATCGAAAGCATGTTCAAATCAAAAAGAGTTTCCGATATATTACCTGTCCATTTTGTAAACCAAGTGTTCACATATCGAGACAGTTGTTCGTTGGTCTCCTCTCCTGGTATCCACCATCGTGTGGGCTTATATTTTAAGTTGTCCCAGCCGGGCGGATCTAAAGGAGTGTCGTCTAGATAGAGCACGTCCCACCCAGGAAAAGTTTCTTTATAGTTTTGTATTCCATGAAGTGAAATTAATGCACCGGGTTTTATAACACTGAGTACTCCATCTGTGTGTCCCACTTCCTGAGTTTCCACAACTTCATAACCTTGAGATGTCCACAACTTTCTGACAAGATCTCTCATTAGTCCGTCCACTAGTTTCGGGATAACAATCCGTCTGCCGATCTTGTAACAAAAGGCACCGCTTATCAGTCCTTTAGCCATGCTGTTGTATTCGGCCGGGACAAAAGTTCTACCATCTTTATAAGTTTCCTCGAATAGATTAAGGTAATCACTCTTATCTATGTAATCAAAGATATAGTCATAAAAATCTTGCGTGGTGTTGGAATATAATTTGTCGCCCAATGTTAGGAACACATCTCGCGGTTGCAGTGGTGGAAAATGGAAAGCCTCACCGTTTGTGAATTGCTGTTCAGCATTTGCCTTGATCGGTTTAGGCTGTACCACCTTAACACCTGATCTTCTCAGGGTGTCTTTCATGTTTTCAAGGTCTTCTATGGTTTCCTCGAGTATCTTAGACAAAGGGTCTTTGATTTTTGGATCTTTTATCCAATGAAAATAATCTATGTCGAAAGTTTGTCCTAAAAGCACACACTTCAAAGGCTGGAAAGAGGTATGCGTTGATATCTTTATTTTTTCAGACATCAATCCTCTTGATATTCGCCGTCTCGTATCTTCAGCACGTTCTCCTTGATTTCTCGGTTCTCTTTGATGCGTGCCACACCTTTTGAGAACTTGCTGGCGTCCATATTCTTGAGTGCTGAATTAAATTTCTTTTCTAATTTAAACGCCGTGTCTTGATCAAAGTTCTCCCTGATGTAGTGCATCAACCTAATTGCACTCTCAAGGATGTGTGATGCCCTGCTCTCAACCACCTCTTCCTTGTCTCTCTTAAGGGGCATTGAGCTTAGTTCTTCTAATAGACTTCGTGTGTGTTTTTGCATATCTAAGGTATTTACTCTTTATTGTAGCATAATAAAAGCAAAAGTCTACTGTGATTTTTTACGATAAACGAAGTATTTGCGTGAATTTGTATCATCCCGGATGTCTAGCACTTGTAAATTGAATATATCTGCCAACTCTATGATGAACGGCACGTTCCAACTGAAGAACTCGATCCACTGGGCTTCGGGTTTATCGTGCTGTATTCCCGGGTTTACCCTAAAGAACATGGTACCACCCTCCGCCAGTAGATTAACACACCTGCCCACTTCTGCTATGATCTTATCACGACTGCCAAAGTTCACGGAACCCAGACACAGTATCACATCAAACTTCTGATCGGTCTTGTAGTCCATTGTGCTGACCTCGAGGTCCGCTCGATCATTGTAGGGATCTATTCCTATGAGGTTGTTTATCTTGCCCTTGAATTCATTGTAACCACAACCTACGTCAAGCACCGCCCTAGGTTTAAGACTGTTTACTTCGTCTATCAACGCAAGTCCTGAATACTTCCATTTCTTCATGTCATTTTGCCAATACTTTGAGAAGTATTTGTGTAGGCAGGCGTCGTCTATAGCCTCCACATATTGCTCTATAGTTTCACATCTTTTTACTTCTACGCCAAATATTTCTAAGATATATGGTTGTGTTATTTTACCAAGATCGTTTTGGCTGTCTGCTAATAGTTGGGCAAATATTTTTTTATTCATGTTATACTTTACAATATACTATTGGAATTGTCTATAACTATGACTTGTGATATAGTTTTTCTAAACCGGTCCTTTGATTTTCTTCCAGTAAAGGAAATATCAGTTTTGTATCTTGTGGTAAATGATCGACTGGCCGTTTGAGATTTAGATCATGTTTGAACATCAATAAATGAAGAATCACGGCCTCTTTTAATACATCTAGGTTGTATTTGGTTAGATCCATGGACTTATTGTTCACTATGCACTCGATTATTTTGTGGATGTCATTGCAGAAATCGAGATAAGGAATATGAATTCTACTCCAATCGCTGTATATTTCACACCATGTATCAATCCTTTCTTCTTTACATTCCAATCCAAGAAATTGCAACACCTTTTTCATTTCAGCGAGCCCATTCTTGACCCAATGATCATATTGACAATGATATATTAAATCGTTATCACTTCTTTGTGGGAGGTGCGTCCAAAAATCATTTAATCTTAAGTTGAATGCTATATTTTCTCTGATATCATGGAACGTTTTTAATCTATCTTGGAAAATAGATGCGTTCTCGAAAAAATGAGGCCAGTAATGTTTACAATGTTCAGTGACTATGTCCATGTCTTTTTGCCACTGTGGTTGTTCTATGGAGTGTCGTAAAAAACCAACAAGGTGCTGGTCGTCAGCACATGTCATGTTTATACATTTGATGCCTTTGCTAGACGACATCATTTGTAATTCGTGATTTATTCTATGATGTTGTTCCAATGATCTGGCTTTAGCCTGGAACTTAATATGATTGATAGTACGATCTTTTGGAATTCTGTCTAACACGGTAAGAAATGAATCAATGGTTCCCACACAGGTTGGGTTCATTTTATGTGCTGTGGTGACTCTTAATAAGGGGTTGTCTGGTATTGGTCTTTTTGCATCGATTCTACCATAATAATAATCATCGCTTCCGCTCAGGTAATGTACAGACCAGATTAGGAAAACGTTTCCTAGGTTAAATTGGTCATTAGTGATTACAAATATCATAAAGTTTTATAAGTATTTTTTTGTTTATTTGTACACGTAGACTTTGATGTCCTTGTTCGCGTAGATGTACATTCTTTAATATTACTTGTTGTTGTGGTGGATGTCAAGAATGTGTTTGGAATCCTTGTTGGTTCCTTCTATAAATTTCCATGTCTTGTCTGTTGTCCTGCCCGTGAATTGTAGTATATATCTTGTGTCCCAACCCATGTTGGCTGTACCGTGCGGGAAGTCCTGCCAGTGCCAACTGATGATGTCTCCGGCCTTCCAATGGGTATGTACCGCCGTGCCTTGGTGCCATATCTGTCCCATGCTCCAATCGTTCAGGAACACCACGAACCTGTGCACCTTCTTGGGATCCACGTCGTAGTCCAGCTCGTCAAAACTGTTCTGCCTGTCAAGTCTGGCCGCGAAGTTGTCCATGTGCATGTGGAGAAGTTGTCCACAGACCTGTGAGTGTAATTTGAGTTCATAGTCATACAAGCCAAGAAGTCCCTCTGCCAGTGTTACTGCTTTCGGGTCCGTGAACATGTTGGCCCTGCCGTATATCTTAGCTTCGGGATCACCACCCGACCTAACGATGTCATATACCTCTTGGTCTATACCATAGTTCTCTCCAACACTTTTATTTCGTGTGGCCCAGTGGACAGCATTGTCCATTGCCTTGTCACCGTATGTGTCAATGAAGTAGTCGCAGTCCATGTCGACGTTGCCGTGGAACATCAACACGTCCTCGATGTTGTCCTTCCTGCTCCAGTCAAAGTGATAGGCTCCCCTCTCCAGTGCCCTCTTCTTCTCAAAGTCCCAACGGCTCTTGCCGTATTCCAACTTCCTGCCTGTCTTGACTGCGTTGGCCTCGGAGTGTGCCTTCAATCTTTTGATTGCTTGATCGGAGTCCTCTAGGTCCTCGTCTATCTTTTTTAATATATCCTGTGAATAATCTTTGCTGTGTTTCATACTGATATTTAAGCCGTAAAAAAAGGGCGATAAAATTACCGCCCTTTAGTATTTGTCTTAAGATTTTATTATGCGTACACTTCCATCAACTTAGCACTTTCTTCTAGTGTACCAGTCTTGTTTGAAGTAATTGTGAATAAATCTCGTCTGAACTCGTTGACAACAGAGTTGATCTCGTCTTGAGCTTCTTGTGTTTCACAAAGTTTCTCAAGTTCCATTCTTCCGATCGAAGCGTGGAAAGTTTCATCTCTGGCGATCTTTGCGTATCTTGAAGAAATAAACTTGTCTTCAATGCACTCGGCCATCATAGCCCAGTTTCTCGCCGCTCTGCCTTCTGCTATCAATTGGTACATAGCCAACATCAATGGGTTGTTGTTGCAGTTGTACTTCTTGATCATTGCCGCACCTTTTTGATGTAATCTCTCTGCGTGGCTTTCTACTGCCTTCTGCATGTCAATCTTCTCACCTTTTAGGTATTCAACAACTTCTTTTACGAATTGAAAGTGTTTCGCCTCGTCGTGTGCCTGTTTAGAAAGTAGAACCAATTTCTCAGGATCAGTGCCGGCTGGAAGTGCCGCAATCTCCCTTGAAATTTCTTCCATGTTCATTCTCTCGTTGACCATACGACCAGTGAAGTTATCGATCAGTTCATCCTTGTCTGTTGTGTTTTCGTAGTAGTGCTTGATCTGTAACTCAGATGCCCTGAACAGGGCCTCGTTGTCTTTCTCAAGTTTCTCCACGAATTGTTTTCCTGATAACATATATGTCTCCTCGTTGTATACAATGATATTTACCAACATCTTGCACAAACTTAAATAGCCATATGAAGATATTGATCAGCCAATTGGAATATGTCAAGCCACCTAGGAACTTTGTGTTTGATGCGTTAGAACGCTCCTATTATGATTTTCTCCATGACCACAAACTACTACCAGCGCCCAACATCAATAAAGTAGCCTATAATGATTACGATTGCCTCGTGCTCACAGGTGGTCCGGACAGTGTCACTAGGAACCAGACCGAGAACACATTATATGCTCACGCGATGAGCAAAGGGAAACCCATAATAGGCATCTGCCACGGGGCCTTCGTTATAAACGAACTCGCGGGAGGAGTGAATGGATCCATAGAGGGTCACGTTGACAAGGACCACTCGGTAACCATGGGGGGAAAGATTTACACTGTGAACAGTTATCACACACAGATGATCAAAAGGTTACCCGAGGACTTCGTGTCGATCGCCGAAGACAAGGACGGAAACCCGGAGGCATTTCGACACAGATCATTGCCAGTATTTGGAATAGTGTGGCATCCTGAGAGGATGCTAGATCCTGTGTTACCCGATGCTGTGAGAGATCTTTTATTTCCTGCGATATAACCAGACGTACCTGTGCGGCCATTCACGTTCAGCGATCGTGCCACTGGTGTTGTGTTCCAATTCCAACCGCTCCACGGTGAAGTCCATCAGTCGGGCAAAGTAATCTATCTCCTTGGTGCCCCACTGGAACCATTTGAGGCCTTGGTCGTTCTTGTAACCGCCGGGTGCTCCCCTCATGTAGAGCCTGCCGCCCGGCTTCAGCCAGGATTTCAGTTTGATCAACATGTTGGCTATGTCGTCGTGGTCACCCCAGTTGATTGATCCCAGTGCCAGTATCACGTCCGCCGACTCGTGTTTGAACGGTGCGTCATGATGGGTGCAGTTGATGTCAGCTTCTTTGAACACCGGATCGTAACCCACTAGGTTCTTTATCTTGCCTTTGAGGAAGTTTATGCCACAGCCTGCGTCGATCACCAATGTGGGATTGAGTTTGTTGATCTCTTCCACTAAATTTTCACCAGAATGCCTGAACAGGTGTATGTTAGACTGCCAATGGTTCTTGTAGAATTCGTCCTGTGCTTCTTGATCTATCATCGTTCTAGTTATTAGGCGTAATCAATGCCTTTGTTTTTTTGTGTTATGCTTCTATATACTAACACTAAAACCATCAAAAGTAAAGCAAGAAATAGTGGCCTTGTCAGCATCTGATCCCAGGTGTACATTGTCAACCATTGTTGCCCCAGGTTCTGCCACTTGTCTATTATAATGTAGGTCAGTAATATTGCGGGTCGGCTTATCTTGAACTTGTAACATATTAAACCTAAAATGCTACAGCCGGCCAGCGTCACATAGTCCATGTACAGACCCGTGACTGATTGGCAGGTATATATGATGATCGCAAAGATGATCCCAGCATATATCCAATAAGGGATCTCAAGTATCTTTACCAGGAGTTTGGATGTGAATATACAGATGATGAAAGTCAGTATGGTTGCCCCAACAAATCCATAGCCCAAGAGCGAAAGGAATTTCGTATCTTCCAGCATGAAGGGGTTGCCCACGTCCAGTCCGAATGTGATACACATGCTCATGAATATGGCCGCGAAAGGAGATGCTGGTATGCCAAACAACACGGTCGGTATCAGACTGCCCGCCTTTTGTGCGTTGTTGGCCCCTTCACAGCCTGCCAGTCCTTTGGGGTTGCCCACACCGAACTTGTCATTAGGATGTGCCTTGACCGTGGCACCATAGGCCAGCATATCTCCCACAGGTCCCACACCTGGCAGTATGCCCGCTATGAATCCTATGAAACCTCCGCGTATGGAATCCCGCCACAATCTTAATGTAGTACGAAAGCCGTCGAACAGTTGTGAGAAATAGTTGTTGATGGGTGCTGGCCTGTTCTTGCCAAAGTGGAAACCAGCCACCAGTTCTGGTATGCCAAACAGTCCCGCTATCATCATGATGATGGGCACACCGTCCTGCAGATACAAGGTTCCAAACGTGAACCTCGGTCCCGCCGTCTGTGGATCTATACCTATCAATCCTATGAAGGCACCAATTGCTATGGCCACACAGCTCAACCAGAAGTTCTTGGAAACAATGAACGCCACACACGCTATAGACAGTGTCATAAACATGAACAGTTCAGGCACACCAAACTTGTAGATAATGGGGGCGTAAAAAGGTAGTAGTGCGAATGCGAGTATACCAAAAAATATGCCATTGAATGTGCTGTCCGCCATTGCTATACCGATCGCCTTGGCGGCCTCTCCATTCTTGCTCATCTTATATCCATCGATGATGGATGCCGCTGTGGTCGAGGCTCCTGGTATGCCCGTGAGTAGCGATGTGTATGAATCCGCAGTACTGGATGCCGCTATAACACTTATCAGAAATACCAATCCGTAATAGGGATTAGGATCAAAGTATCCTGCGAATGAGAATACGAGCAACATCGCGGTCCCGGCACCTGCCATGGGTATGACACCCAACAGGATACCGTACAAAGTCCCCAGCAGGCACCAGACCGCGTAGTCCATGTTATTTCAACAGCTCAGGTTTGAACTCGGCCTTCCAACCGAAGATGTTGTTGAACCACCAGACTAGATCCTTGAGTTTTTTCTCAGTGTAAAGGGATCGCTGATACTCAACTATCTTGTCTGCTTCCTCACCTATGGCCCATTCGTAATCACCGCCGGACGCTTTGGCAATGATCGCCCT
>JGI10211J34971_10004770_pt1 | contig 10719 bp, 5 predicted proteins | sample Etolagsediment_FD_34971 | JGI IMG/M metagenome (IMG submission 34971)
TAATTACTGCGAAGTTTCTGTAAATGGGCAGTATATAGGATTATATACCAGCGTACAATCAGTTGATAAATATTTTAAGAACAGCCACTTTCCTGGAGCGGTAGATGTTCGATTTAAAGGTGAACTTGCTAGTGGTGCTAGTCCAACGGTAACAACTATATGGGGTTACCGCGGTACTGATTCAAGTAATTATTATAATTATTACGAATTGAAGTCTGATGAGGGTTGGGCAGATTTGATAGAATTCCTGGAAGTATTCAACAATAATCCCGAGGAAATGGCAGATTACCTGAATGTAGATAATCATCTCTGGATGTTAGCTTTTGATATCCTGACGGTCAACCTGGATGCGCCAATAAATTTTGGCCACAATTTCTATTTATTCAAAGATGGGTCTGATAGATTTAATCCAATAATTTGGGATTTGAATGAGAATTTTGGCGGATTCTCGATGCTTTTAGGTGGTCAACCACTAAGCACATCCCAAATGCAGACACTCGATCCTCTTTTAAATATTAATGATTCAGATTATCCTATTATTGGTAAAGTATTGAATATCGATACATATCAAAAAATGTATATCGCTCACATGAGAACGATCATCGAAGAAATTTTCCAAAGCGGCTGGTATGAAACTCGTGCTTATGAGCTGCAGGATATTATCGATTCCGAATATCAAAATGATCCAAATACATTTTATTCCTACAACCAGTTTCTGCAGAACATAAACTCTACTGCCGGAGGAGGTCCCGGAAGCCAGCCCGTGGTTGGTATAACAGAGCTCATGAATGTTAGGGCAACATGGCTCTTAAGTCAATCCGAATTTCAGGGCACGATTCCTGAAATCTCCAATCAAAACTATACCCCGCAGTTCGTTGCACCAGGAACAACAGTCTGGATTAACGTCGACGTGGCTGATGCAGACGACGTCTTCCTGAATTATAGATTGAATACGTATGATGGATTCTCTGCTCTCGAAATGTATGACGATGGAAATCATAATGATGGAGCTGCAGGTGATGGTACGTTCGGTGTCAGTATACAAGTAGGATATGATGATGTTCATTACTATTTTTATGCTCAAAACTCAGATCAGGGTGCTTTCCTCCCACAAAAAGCTTCAAACGAATACTATGAGATTGGAGTTATCGGCGTAACAGGTGATGTCGTTATAAATGAGATAAATTATAATTCTGCTGATGACTTTGATCCTGAAGACTGGATAGAGCTGTATAATAATGACGATCAAGAAGTGGATATTTCCGGATGGATAGTAAAGGATGATAGTGATGATCATATCTTTGTAATTCCTGATAATACAATTCTTGCTCAGGGCGAATACCTCGTGCTTTGTGTTGACACTGCGCTTTTTACAAGCTGTTTTCCAGATGTTGATACCTATATTGGCAATTTAGATTTCGGTTTAGGCGGAAGTGGAGATCAAGTACGTTTGTTCAATTCTGCCGAAACACTGATCGATTCCGTGGAATATGATGATAGTGATCCGTGGCCCACAGAACCGGACGGCAACGGACCAACCCTTGAACTTGTAGATCCTTATCTTGATAATACACTTGCAGAAAACTGGCATGCATCATTAGATCATGGCACTCCCGGTGCAATAAACAGCAGTATAGTTCCAATGGATGATATTGTTATCAATGAGATAAATTATAATTCGGCTGACGACTTCGATGCCGGTGATTGGATAGAGCTCTATAATAATGATGTGGAAGGTGTCGATATTTCCGGCTGGTCATTTAAAGATGATGATGACGAGCATAGCTATACCCTCCCGGATAATACAATTCTTGGACAGGGTGAATATCTCGTGCTTTGTGCAGATACATCGCTTTTCATGAGTTGTTTTCCTGAAGTATCAAATTTTGTTGGTAATTTCGATTTTGGTTTAGGTGGAGGTGGAGATCAGGTGAGACTGTTCGATGTTACCGGAACAATCGTTGATTCTGTAGAATATGACGATGAAGATCCGTGGCCCACAGAACCTGATGGAAACGGTCCAACCCTCGAGTTGCTCGACCCCGATTTTGATAACACACTTGCTAAGAATTGGCATGCATCAACCGAACATGGTACTCCCGGAGCGATAAATAGCTGTATAGTTCCAGCGGACGATATTGTTATTAATGAAATAAACTATAACTCTGCTGATGATTTTGATCCTGAGGACTGGGTTGAACTCTATAATAATGATGTTGAAGACATCGATATCTCGGGTTGGATGTTCAAGGATGAAGATGATGAGCATGTTTTTACCATACCGGAAAATACGATTCTTGGACAGGGAGAATATCTTGTACTTTGCTCCGAGAGTGATCTTTTTACTAACTGCTTTCCGGATGTGGATAACTATGTTGGTGATCTTGGATACGGATTAAGCGGAGGGGGCGAGTTGATCCGTCTTTATAATTCTGAAGGAATATTGGTCGATTTCGTTGAATATGATGATGAAGATCCCTGGCCAACTGAGCCGGACGGCAACGGGCCCACACTCGAACTCGATGATCCGAATCTTGATAACACTCTTGCTGAGAATTGGCATGCATCAAACGATCATGGTACACCAGGTGCGCTGAATTCATCGGTTTCTATTGACAATCCTGAGTTATATAATTCGCTACAATTACATAATTATCCAAATCCCTTCTATCCAACAACAAGCATATCATTCTCTTTGCCTTCTCAGAGTCATGTTGAATTAATTGTTTATAATATCAAAGGCCAAGTTGTGAAAAGCCTTATAAATGACTCGTTTTTACAAGGCGAGCATTTCGTAACTTGGGGTGGAAAAGATGAAAATGGAAATGAGTTGAAATCTGGTGTTTATTTATATAGAATGATGATCAATGGAGAAACCAAAGAGACTCAAAGAATGATTTTAATGAAATAAATTAAAAGGGATAAATTATAGGGGCTGAAAACCATCAGCCCCTTTTATATATATAATAATAACTACTTAATATATATTACATATTAATAATTATTAATAATTAACGATACCGACAATGTCGTATCAGTCTTTTTCAAAGTGGTTGGAACCGGTGCATTCACAAAATTGATAGTATAACTTGCTTTGAGCGAGAGCATATCACTGAGTGCTGTTGTCACAGCAGTAACAGAAGCTATATCATAGTTATCACTGTTCTCAAAATCATAATTGAATTCGAGAGACTGAGATAAATTGCTTTTTTCGGAAAATGTATAAATATATTCTGTAAAAGCTCTTCCATTGAAATAATTACTACTTTTAGCGCTTGTTGTATCCCCAGGTTGAAGAAAATATTTTTCATCCACATACTCTGCCCCACCTTCGAAATCGAGTGTATGTTTTGGTCCTGTGAGAATTTTATATCCAAGTGCAGGACCTATAGAAATTTTGGAATCAATACCTGCAAAAATATCCTTTGCCCATCCGGCAACTATACCGGTGTAAAATCTCTCTGAGATCAAGTATGTTCCCCTAAGTTTAGCGCTATAATTTTCAGAATTTTTTACGCCATCACTCTTACCATACAGTGCTGACAATCGAAGTATCGTTTCGATTTTTTGGGAAAACTTATATGTCAGCTTATCTTTTGCAGCAAATGTCGTAACTTCAGTATTGCCAGAGGTATTCACAAATGAAAGTTCTGTACTGTTGCTCCAGTTCTTTTCCTGTGCGAAAAGCGATGAAGACATACAAGCTCCAACGATTATGAACAAAACAATTTTAAATATTTTCATGTTATTCTCCTTTTTCTAAAAAAAATAAAATAGGGATAAAAATGTCAATTAAACTATTTCTATATTTTATGCTCGGAGAAATTATGCAATAGGTATGGCAAGATAGAATAGTCTAAAAAAGAATATAAAACTTGACACCATTCTATGTGAGACTAATCGGTGGATTCGAAAGGAGACTATATGATCTCAAGTATAGAATTGACAGTGCTTGGCTTGATAAGTTATAAGCCGATGCACGGATATAAAATATGCCATTTCTTTGAGAATAAAGGCATAGATGTGTTAAAGGAAATAAAAAAACCTTCCGTCTATGCAATACTCAAAAGATTTGAAAAACAGGAACTTATCGTCGGCGAATATGAATTTGATGAAAATAATCCACCGAGAAAAGTGTATGCGATTACAAAGACAGGATTAACTTTTTTTCAGGAGAATTTAAAGGATTACCTGTTAAATTTTTCATTCTTCAATCCAATTGAATTCTGGCATCTCATTCGATTTACCAGGAAAAATATTTCTCAAGAGGATTTCATTTTGATAATCAACCACATGAAGCAGGAAATTATTTCTCATGTAACCAGTATGGAACAGAAAAAGAATGAGATAATAGATAAAGCAACATTGCCTGAAAAGAATTTTTTTTCTATCATGGGAGGTATGCTTGATACACTTCATACGGCAAATGTGAAAGCATTGAATGATTTTATTTTATTTGCTGAAAACCCGGAAAATAATCCCTATTTTTTAAAAATTGAGGAGGAATAGTAATGAAAAAAAGAGCTATTCTCATTATAATTTTATTGCTGTTTGGTGTGAGTTTACATGCACTTGACCTTACTCTTGATCTTGCAAAAGAGCTTGCGATCAAAAATTATCCCGGTTACCTTTCTCAGATCGAAGCATTGAAATCTGCCCAGTCAGGACGATGGAATGCCTACTCAAGCTTGCTTCCCTCAGCGTCTCTCAACGTGAGCCAGACAAGGTATAATCCGGATCAAACTGTGGGAGTGAACAAAGCCGATAAATTGAACACCTACGGATTTTCAGTCACTCAGCCCATTTTTAATGGCGGCAAGATCTGGCTTGGTGCGCGTATGCAGGAAGATGCAGTAAAGATATCGAAAGAGAACCTGCGCATGACGAAGCTGGGAACTCTTGCAGGCGTGGAAGCACAATACTTTTCCGTACTTCAAAATGAGCAGCTTATGAATATCGCGGAAAGGGATCTTGAATCCAGCAGAACTAACCTGGAGATCGCAAAAGCCAAGTATGACTCCGGTCTTCTTTCAAAAGGAGATTATCTGCAAATTCAAGCTGAAAAAACAAACAAAATGGTAAGCGTGCTGCAGATGAAAAATCTCTATCAAACAAGTAAAATGAATCTTCTGAATTATCTGCAGATCGGTTCAATCGGGACTATCGAACCAGTTGACTCAACTGAATATTCCGACTTGTTACAGCGTCTTCAGAATTTGTCTCTTGCTGAGATAGACAGCATTTCTAATAGTTTTGTTCAGTATGGAATGGAACATAGCCCTGCCATTGCCATGTCCAATATTGCTATTAAAACGAGCAAGAAATCACTTGTCATGGCTGGAGGTAATTTTCTTCCTTCTGTGAATCTGTCTTATTCAAAAAATTGGATCAAGTATGATTTTATGAATGATTATGATAATTCTGAAAGTGTCACGCTTTCGGCATCATTGCCGATTTTTCCAATTGTCGATAATGTGACTTCATTCACTCAAGCACATCACAATCTTAAGAAATCTCAGTACGATTATAGATATACCGAAGATGGCGTGGTTACTGGTATAAAAGGACAGTTTTTGAGTCTTGTCTCTTATGCCAATTCAATAATTGCAGCGAGGGTTTCTCAAGTGCAGGCAGGTGAAACCTATGCTCAGATGCAAGAGCATTTTGCGCAGGGAATGATAAGTGCGAACGATCTGACTTCAGCGCAGACCCTGTATCTTTCAACGCAAAATCAGTATGTTCAATCTTTGTATGATTTCCTCGGAGCAAAATCAGCACTTTTGCAGCAATTAGGTACTGAAGAAGATATAATAATTGAAATAATAGAAAAGAAAATATAAGGAGAAAGATGAATAACAAGAAATTTATAAACATGATTATCCTGCTTGCGGGAGTCGTAATTCTCTTGTCTGCGTGCTCAAAACCCGGTGGCGGATTTAGCGGTCTGAAAAAGGAAGCCGCGCCCACATCGGTGATCGTAGAAGTTGTTCAACCTCGTGATCTTGAGGAATTTATAAAAATAGTCGGAACTCTTGAAGGTATTACCGATATTACTCTCTCAAGCGAAGTGAATGGAAAGATCGTAGAAAAATTAAAAAATCTTGGAGATTGGGTGAATAAAGGTGAAGCCATCGGCAGGATCGATAATGCAGATCTAAAAAACATGGCTGATCAAGCTGATGCTTCATTACTTGCCGCTCAAGCATCATTCGAAAGCGCCGAACTGAACCTCACGACATCAAAAAAATTATATGATGACGGGAAGGTTTCAAAGATGTCTTATCTTGAAGCTCAGATAGGTTACAAGAGCGCCCAGGCAGGTCTTGAAGCTGCAAAAGCAGGACTCGAGAGTGCGAACCGATATCTGAAAAATTCTCTATTTACCGCACCTGTTTCCGGATTTATCACCAATATACATTTGGAGGTTGGCGAGATGATCGGAGCAGGAAGCCCGGTGTGCTCGATAGTAAATACAACCAAACTTATCATAAAAACCGGGATTGGAGAAAGTAATATTCTCAATGTAAGCAAAGGACAGCATGTCAGCATCCATTATGATGACTATGTTCAAGAATTTGATGGAGTAATTATTGGCGTTGGTATCAAACCGATTTCAGGAACTGCGAGTTATCCCGTTGAGATCGAACTAGATAATGAAGATAAGATGCTGTTACCTGGTATGGTTGTGGAAGGATATATTCTTACCCATGTGTACGAAGATGTGATCTATACTTCTCTGAATAATATCTCAGAAAAATATGACGATAAGCTTGTATATATTATTGATGAAAACAATACAGCACATATAATTAACGTTGAACTTGGAGAGGAAATTGATCGTGATGTCATCATTAAAAAAGGATTGCAAGCCGGAGATAAACTTGTGAGAGAAGGGTATGAAAATCTACAGGAAGGCACAAAAGTAATAATAAAATCGGTCTATCAACCTGAGACATCCTAAGGAGTTTTTATGTCAATAGCAAAATTTTCTGTAGAACATAGCAAGCTGATAAATATGATCATGGTCATCGTGTTCATTGTTGGGCTCTATACACTTATTTTCATGCCAAAGGAAGAGATGCCTTCAGTGGATTTTGGGGCATTTTATATTGTCGTATCCTATCGCGGTGTTTCTCCCGAGGAGATGGAAAATCTTATTGTGAAGAAATTGGAAGAGCAGATTCAAAACCTGGATGATGTAGATTTTTACCAATCTACCAGTGCAGCAGGGAGAGCTACGATATTTATCAGGATGGAACCTAATGCTGATATTGATCAGGCATGGTCAGATCTGAACACTGAAATGCAGAAGGTTACCGATCTACCGGATGATGCAAATGATCCAATCCTTGTTCGCCTTAACATGAGAGAAGTCAACGAGATATGTACAGTTGCTCTTGGCGGTGATTTTTCTGCGAATGCGATCAGAGAGATAGCAGATGATTATAAAGATGAAATATTGGCATTGCCGAATATTGCGAACATAGAAATTGCCGGTACCCGGGACAGGGAGATCTGGATTGAAAATGACATTCAGAAGCTCGATCAATATGGATTGAGTATATACCAAGTTGCGAATGCGATCACGAATAGGAATAAAAACGTTCCTGCAGGAGATATTAGATTTGGTCGTGCAGAATTTCTCATTAGAACTGTCGGAGAGTTTGATGCGGTCGATGAGATCAGAGATGTGATCGTCAAGATGGATAAAAATGGCAGAGCGATCCGGATCGGGAATGTCGCTACTGTGATTGATACTCTTGAAGAACAGGTCACTATTGGAAAACTCGATGGTGATAAAGCAGTCAATGTGAATATCTATATGGACTCTGAAGGAAATATTATTCAGGTAATGAAGAATATTCGTGCAGCATCCGATAAATTTGTAGGAAATGTAGAAGGTTTGAATCTGGAAGTGCGCAATGATGGATCGATAGAGGTCAGAAATAGCTTGTTCACTCTCGGAAATAATGCATTGATCGGTATCATACTGGTGTTTATAACACTGTTTATTTTCATAGGATGGAGAAATGCACTCTTTGCAGCGTGGGGTATTCCCTTCAGTTTCTTCCTGACGTTCCTCATCATGGATTTTCTCGGTGTGACCATGAACAATCTTAGTTTGTTTGCGCTCATTCTGGTTATTGGAATGATCGTGGATGATGCGATTATCGTGCTCGAGAATGTGCATCGTTACAGAGAGCAGGGTATGAGTGCGAAAGAAGCTGCGATCAAAGGTACAAATGAAATTATGTGGCCCGTTATTGCAGCTGTAGCGACAACTGTTGCTGCATTCCTACCCATGCTTCTTATGACGGGAAATATGGGTAAATTCATGAGTGTATTTCCTATAGTTGTGTCTATAGCCTTATTCACCTCTCTTCTAGAATGCCTGATCATCCTTCCGTCACATATTGCTGATTTCAGCGGAAAGTCAGGTGAGAACCTCAAAAATAAAACTCACAAACTACATGCATGGCTCACAAAGATTTATCAATATTTAATTAAACGAGCTCTTAAACATCGATATATTTCAATTATGATAGTTGTGTGCGCCTTCTTGCTGGCTTTAGGTGCTTTCGGCATGGGATTGGTAAAATTCGAATTCTTCCCTTCCGGAACTCCCAAAACAATTATTCTCAATCTCGAAACTCCAGTTGGGACAAGCTTGGAAAAGACAGATGAAGTTGTTTCGAAAATAGAGGATTTTATCCAGAAAATGGATGAAAGCACGGATGTAGAAGCAATCGTTTCTACAATAGGACAGTATACGGAGAATCATCGGACGCAGGTGGAAACATCACATGCAGAAGTGAAAATCGATCTCCTTGATGCGGATGATCTTACGTATTCTATCGATCAGATAAAAGGTGCGATACGAAAATATCTTGAAACCGTGCCAGGTCTTTTCTCGTATAAATTCGTCGAGGGAGAACATCGTGGTCCACCAACAGATGTAGATATTGAACTCCGAATCATTGGAAATAATATTGATAAACTGGAAGGTATTGGGAGTTATGTTATTTCAATTTTGGAAGATATTCCCGGCGTTACAGATATTGAGACGAACATGGATGATGGGAAAAAGGAAATCAAGATTTTGCCGAAACATGATAAACTGGGCTTGTATGGTTTGACGGTCAATGATATTTCTTCATTGGTCTCTGTCGCATCGTATGGCGCTCCTATCTCGAAATTCAGGGGGGGAGATCTCGACGAATACGATATTCTTGTTCGTGTGAAGGAGGATCAGATAGATGATGTTTCTGATCTGAAAGAGATAAAAATCCGCACAAAAGCCGGAAATCTTATTCCGCTTAAAGAACTTGCTGATTTTGAAATTTCATCAGGATATTCTCAGATACAGCATTATAATGGCAATAGATTTCTTAGTATAACTGGGAATACTACAACCTATAATGAAAATGGAAAATCAGTAAAACAAACTCCTGATGAAGTGACAAGTATCCTCAGAGGAAATACGCTCACTGGTCAGCAGGGACTTCTCGATAACTTTTCCGAGCGTTTCCCCGGATATCAATTGCAGTATGGTGGTATCATCTACCAAAGAACCGAAGCTTATAATTCATTATATGTTGCATTAGTTGTTGCACTTATTCTAATCTTTGCTATTCTCTCTGCGAAATTCAATTCCTATGTCCAACCGTTCATCGTTATGCTGACAATTCCTTTTGCCATCATCGGCGTGATATTCGGTTTGATGATCACGGGACTGCCGTTCTCAATGATGACCTTGATCGCAGTGCTGGCTCTTGCCGGTGTTGTGGTGAATGATTCACTTATATTGGTTGATTTTGTCAACAGTGAAAGAGAGAAAGGGGTTGACAGATGGAATTCTCTTATCAATGCAGGAACCGTCCGACTTCGCCCAATTCTGATGACAACAGTAACGACCATTGCAGGATTTATGCCGATCCTACTTTCTACATCAAGCCAGGTTGAGAGCTGGAAACCGATTGCAGTCAGCATCGCATTTGGACTTGCATTTGCCACACTTCTCACACTCTTGATCATTCCCGTTGTCTATTCATTCATTGATTCAATATTTGGGAAATTTGGCATGACCAGATTCAAAACACATAAAAAGTTTGATGAATGTGTAGATTGTAAAAAATAAAAAAATATTCTCTTATTCAATAAGCCGGGCTCTCAGGAGTTCGGCTTTTTTTAAAAATACAATTTAAAGAATCCAATAACCCAATAAAACGAATTATAAGATTTATACAATTCAGGATAATCTAATTAATAAAGATGAAAAAATTAATAAAATTAATATTAAACTTGACATAATTAATATCTGCCTTAATTTATTCAACATCGAAAGTGAGGTTCTATGAATAATAGATTAAAACAATGTCCGGTGTGCAATTCCACATTGGAGATCAAGGAATATCATTGTCCGAAGTGTGACACAACAATAAGGGGAAATTTTGAAGTGGGTGATCTGGCTTCACTCTCTGCCTCACAGCAGGAGTTCGTGAAGACATTCATCTGTAACCAGGGAAACATCAAAGAGGTTGAGAAGGCGCTTGGTATATCTTATCCTACTGTAAAAAACAGGCTTGCAGAAGTCGTGAACGTGCTATGTCCATCCTGCAATAATGAGAAAAGAGAATTTTCTACAGCGGTTTTAGACGAAATTGATCGAGGGGAGATCTCGGTCGAAGATGCGATTAAAAAATTAAAAAAAAGGAGTTA
>JGI10211J34971_10004775_pt1 | contig 10708 bp, 11 predicted proteins | sample Etolagsediment_FD_34971 | JGI IMG/M metagenome (IMG submission 34971)
TAACTCAATAACTTCAGTAAAAAATTGATTAAAGTAATGAAATAAAAATATACCAGCAAAAATTAATATTAAATCTGAAATAGAACAAATTATACAAACTAAAAAAATAAATTGTTTTTTTAAACCTTGCTCAATAACAAAAATATTTTGTGCACCAATTGCTAGTATTAAACTTAAGCTTGTTAAAAAGCCTAGTACCAGATACTCCATTTAACTTGTTAAGAATGACTGATCCAAATAGTCTTAGTTTGAAGATATGAATTAAGTGCTTCAGTCCCTTGTGCTCTCGATGTGTTACCAGAATGTTTATAACCTCCGAAAGGAGTCTTAATATCTCCCTCTGAAAAAGTATTAACAGAAACAGTTCCACAAGGTAAACTTTTTGCAAGATGAAAGGCTCGGTTTATATCTTGAGTAAAAACACTAGCATGTAATCCATATTTAGAATTGCTTGCAACTTTTAATGCTTCTTCATCATTATTGACAGATAACACTCCTAACACAGGTCCAAAAATTTCATCCTGAGCAATAGTCATATTTTCTTTTACGCCATCAAATAAGGTTGGTTTTGCAAAAAATCCTTTTTGTTTTTTATCAGATACTCCTCCTAAAAGTAATTTAGCTCCCTCATCAATTCCTTTTTGGATAAATCCATCAACAACTTGTAAATGCCCTTTTGATATCATCGAACCCATATTAGAATTTAGATCTAAAGGATCTCCTACTTTTAATTTTTTAATTTTTTTTGAAACTTTATCTAAAAATTCATCTTTCACTTTTTTATGAACTATCTGTCTCATATTTGCTGAACAGTTTTGTCCGCCGTTCCAAAAAGCCGAATTAATTGCATTATTAATTAAATCATCATTAATTTTTGCATCCTCTAAAACGATAAATGGACTTTTACCACCCATCTCTAATCCAATAGTTTTTAAATTACTCTCTCCAGAATATTTCATAAAATATCTACCAACTTCAGTTGAGCCAGTAAATGAAACAGCATCGACATCATTATGTCTGCCTAAGGCCTCTCCGACATCTCCGTAACCTGGTAAAATATTTAAAACACCATCGGGGATCCCTGCTTCTTGAGCAAACTTTGCAACTTTTATTGCCGTTAAGGGAGTATCTTCTGCAGGCTTTATAATTATAGAACAACCAGCCGCTAAAGCTGGTGCCATTTTCCAAACCGCCATCATTAATGGGAAATTCCAAGGTACCACTCCAGCTACAACCCCAATAGGTTCTTTGACAATTAGGCTAGTAATTGATGGATCTGTAGCAGCAACTTTACCAAATACTTTATCTATTAATTCTCCATACCATTGAAAGTGCATTGGAGCATCGTTAGCAACCTCATTAATACAATCTGCAATTAATTTTCCAGAATCTACACATTCTAATACTGAGTTTTCAGTTCCATGTTTTCTTAATAACTCAGCAAATTTTAATAACACTTCTTTTCTATGTTCAGGAGCACTTCTAGACCAAACACCACTATTAAAAGCTTTTCTGGAAGCCTTAACAGCAAGATCTACATCTTTGTGATTACATTTTGCAACTTCACATAATTTTTCACCTGTTGCAGGATTGATTGTTAAAAATTTTCCACCATCAACAGCATTCACATATTTGCCATTGATAAAGGCTCTACCTTCAAATTTAAGTTTTTTTGCAATAGATTTATAATTGATTGCCATAATTAATTTATATTAGGTTAATATCTTACTAAAAATTAGCAAGTGCTAATTAGAATTAGAAGTTAAGGTTTTAATTTCTAATATGTTCTCATTAGGATCTTTAATAAAAAAAGTTTCTTGCTCATATTTGGTACCCTTAAATCTCAAATAAGGCTCATCATAATATTTTGCACCTTTTTCATTTAATCTTTTTTTTAAATTATCAAAATCTGCTCTTGATAAATGAACTCCAAAATGTGGTACTGAGACATTTCCCATATCAACGTCATGTCTTTCACTATCTAATTTATGTTTACTAGCATGTAATGTTAATTCATTTCCCCAAAAATCAACATCTGCCCACTCTTGTGCTGAATTATCTAACCTACAACCTAAAACTTCAGAATAAAATTTTTTAGCTTTTTCTAAGTCTCCGCAAGGGATTGCAAGGTGAAAACAGTTGGTATTNTTATACATTATAATCCTTTAATTATTATATATAACCACTATATAAATCTCAAAATTAATCAACCGGACAAATTATTAAATTTAAATGAATGATTTTTTACAATCAATAATTGACAGAGATCCAGCGGCAAAATCTAAGCTAAGTCTAATTTTGACTTATCCTGGTGTTAAAGCAATTTTTTTTCACAGAATAGCTAACTTTTTTTGTGTGGCAAAATTTGATCTTATTGCAAGAATCATTTCACAATTTTCAAGATTTCTAACCGGAATTGAAATTCATCCTAAAGCTAACATTGGAAAAAATCTATTCATTGATCATGGCATGGGAGTTGTGATCGGAGAAACAGCAGAGATTCGCGACAATGTTACGATTTATCATATGGTCACTCTTGGTGGAATTTCTCCAAGTATAAATTCAAACGACCAAAGAAATATTAAAAGACATCCAACTCTTATGGACAATGTCGTAGTTGGATCAGGTGCACAAATTTTAGGGCCTGTTATTATTGGTAAAAATGCAAAAATTGGATCTAATGCAGTTGTGACTAAAGATGTTCCTGATAATGCGGTTATGATTGGTATACCTGCGAGAAATGTTGGTACTGCTACGGAAGAATTCAAACCTTATGCGGTTACAGATGAAACTGAAAATAAATAACTAATGAAAAATACTCAAGAAGATTTCATATCAGGTATTGGTAATACTCCTTTAATCAAACTAAAAGCTGCTTCAGAGTTAACAGGATGTAATATCTATGGTAAAGCTGAGTTTTTAAATCCTGGAGGATCAGTTAAAGATAGAGCTGCACTTGCTTTACTAAAAGACGCTCAAGAAAAAAAATTAATTAGTAAAGGTGGAATAGTTGTTGAAGGAACCGCAGGCAACACAGGTATAGGTTTGGGTCTCTTAGGAAATTCTCTTGGATATAAAACCATCATTGTAATGAATGANAANCAAACTCAAGAAAAAAAAGACTTATTGAGAAATCTTGGTGCTGAATTAAGATTAGTTCCACCTAAGCCATATAAGGATGATAATAATTTTGTTAAAGTTGCAGCAAGACTTGCTGATGAGCTTAGACCAACTAATAATAACGGAGTAATCTGGGCAAACCAATTTGATAATGTTGCTAATGCAAAAGGCCATTATGAAGGAACGGGTCAAGAAATTTGGGAGCAAACAGATGGTAAAATAGATGGGTTTGTATGTTCTTCAGGTACTGGCGGGACTATTTCAGGAGTTAGTAATGCTCTTAAGGAAAAAAACAAAGATATTAAAATTTACCTAGCAGATCCTAAAGGTTCCGCTCTATACAATTACATTAAAACTGGTGAACTGAAATCTGAAGGAGGATCTATTACTGAGGGAATTGGCTCAAGTAGAGTTACTAAAAATTTTGAAAATGCAAAAGTTGATGATGCTTATTCAATAGACGATCATGAAGCATTGCCAATACTTTATGATTTAATTCAAAATGAGGGATTAAGTCTTGGTACTAGCTGTGGAATTAACATTGCAGGAGCAATTAGACTAGCTAAAGAATTGGGTCCTGGAAAAACTATTGTCACTATTCTATGTGACAAATCTGACAAGTATTCTTCTAAAATGTTTAATAAAGAATTTTTAAAAGAAAAAAAACTTCCTTATCCAAGCTGGTTATAAACAATAATTTTAATTAAAAAAATATTATATAAATTACTATTATTTTAAATTAAGGTAACTGAATGAATCTTACATCTTCATATGCTTTTTTGTTGTTAGCAGTATTGTTAGGTGTAACCTCAAATAGTTTTGCAAAAAGTGCTGAGGGATTTACCCTAATTATTCCAAGTATTATTACTGCAATTACTATAGTTCTTTGTATGTATGCTTTATCCTTGGTGATGAAGAATATTCCAATGGGTATTACTTATGCTTCATTTGCAGGATTAACCATAATTGCAACTGTAGTTGTTGGAGTTATTCGTTTTAATCAATTTCCTAACCTCTATACGATAATTGGTTTAAGTTTAATTATTATTGGTGTTGTAATGGTTAATTTATTAGGACACTAAATTTAATTATCAGCAATTGTTTCGTCCAATTGTTGATTTCTAAAATGCTTTCTATATTCAGATGGTGTTTTATTATACATTTTTTTAAAAGAATTTATGAATACAGAATTATAATTAAATCCAGCAATACTAGATATTTCATTAATTTTGCGATCATCATAAAAAAGTAGATTTCTTGCAAATTTAACTCTTAAATTCACATAATATTTTATTGGCGACATTTTATATAATTTATAAAATTTTCTTTCTAAAGTCCTGAGTGAAACATTAAGTTTTTTTGCAATTTCATTAATTTTTATTGGAGTTTCTATATTTTTTTCCATTATTAAAATTGATTTTTGGCAAAGATTGTCCATTGAAGTATTAAAATGATCCTCTTTTTGTAAAGTAGAATTTTCTCTAGGTTTATAAATTAAAGCTTGTGCAATCTCATCAGAATAATTCTTTCCTTTAATTTTTTTAACACATTCAAGGATTAAATCTAATGTAGAAATCCCTCCGGCAGCAAACATTAATCCATTGGGATTTATTGTATAAATATTATCAACAATTCTTACATGAGGATATCGATCTATAAAATTACTTTTAGTTTCCCAGTGAGTACAAACAACAGTTTCTTTGTTAATTAAACCAGATTCAGCAATTAAAAAAGCGCCGGTATCAACAGCAATTATTTTTGATAAATTTTTATGAGCAGTTCTAAGTATAGAAAATAATTTTTTTGATTTTATTTGAACTGGTAAGTTACCCCCTATCACAATTATAAAATCTGGGTTATGAATATCTTCTAAACCACCATCAACCTTCCACCATTGCCCATTGCTTGATCTAACTTTTTTTTTATTAATAGATATCAGCTTACTTTTGAAAATTTCATCTATTCGATATTGATTAGTTATTCTTAAAGCTTCTTGAATTAATACTAACGAATTAGATGGGAATTCTGGTTGGAGAATTATATCAAATGAAAATATTTTATTTTGCATTTTATTAATTATGTAAATTGTTAATAATTTACGACATAAATTTATAAATTTATGTCAATATTTTAATTTAATTATTGTAAATAAACAATTTTTTTTTTGTNATTTATAGTTAACAATTTGTCGTTTTAAGTAGTTAATTTTATCCTAATTATTGAGATGCTATTATTATAACAACAGGAGATATACATGATAAATAAACTCTTAATAAATATTTGCAGAGTTGCATTTATTTTTTTAATAACAACATCCACTTCATTTGCAGCAGACAAAGTTAAACTAAGATTGAATTGGATGTACTACGGATCTCATGCGGGTTTCGCTTTAGGTTTTGTTGACGGAACTTATGCTAAATACGGAATTGATTTAGACATTAGATCTGGTAATGGCTCAAGTTCTGCCCATAGATTAGTTGCTAATAAAGATAGTGATTTTTCTTATGGTTCATGTGGAGCCATGGTAAATTTAGTATCTAAAGGTGCACCTTTAAAATCTATTGGTGTGATTGATGCTATGGGTACTGAGGCGATTCTTGTTAGACCTGATAGTGGTGTTAAAACAATTAAAGATTTAAAAGGAAAAAAAATATTAACGACAGCTAATGCTGGTGTGAATACTTTTTTCCCAATTGTTTTAAAAAATGCTGGCCTAACAGAGTCTGATATCAATGTCACATCAGTTCCAGATGGAGCTCTTGTATCAAGTTATTTACAAGGTAGTGGTGATGCAGTAGGTATTTTAGGTGGACTAGATGATAAGCCCGCTGAAATTAAAGCTAATGGTGGAGAACAACCAATAGCTTTTCCTTATTCTGATTATGGTGTTAACCAAGTTGGATATTGTATAGCAACACACAATGATACAATTAAAAACAGTCCTGATTTAGCAAAAAGATTTATAAAAGCAACAATGGAAGCTTATGCTAAAGCAGAAAAAAATCCTGATGCAGCAGTAGATGCAATTGCAGATATTGTTGGTGGATCAATGGCTGAAGATGCTGGCAAAGCTCAATCTAGAGAAGTTTTAGACGTAACTCTTGGAATATTATATTCTGGTGCGAATAAGAACAAGGTTCTTGGTCTAAATGTTGACTCAGATTGGGACAGTATGGTTAAATTGATGAAAGAATATAATGACTTGGATAAAAATGCCAAGCCAACAGACTTTTATACAAATCAATTTATAAATTAATAATATATTGAAGAACTTGCCGGGTATAAGTAATACTCGGCAAGTTTTAAGTTTAATAAATGAAAAATTTCATAGAAATAAAAGAATTAAAAAAAGTTTTTGGAACTGGTAGTGAAGAAGTCCATGCATTTGGTCCAGCATCAATTAACATTGAAAATGGGGAATTTGTNTCAATTTTGGGACCATCTGGTTGTGGAAAATCAACCCTAATGCTTATGGTAGCTGGATTAATGGAGTCTACTAGTGGAAAAGTAGAATTTGAGGGAAAGCTTGTTAAAGGACCTAAGACAGATATTGGAATAATGTTTCAAGATAATACCTTGGTACCATGGCGTACAGTGAAGGGAAACATTGAATTACAATTAGATTTGAGAGGTCTTAATATCAAAGAATATCAAGATCAAATTTATAATATCTTAAAATCATGCAAATTAGAAGATTTTGCTGAAAGATATCCAAGTGAATTATCAGGTGGGATGCAGCAAAGAGCGGCTTTTTGTCAAGCGATGATACATGATCCAAAAATAATTTTACTTGATGAGCCTTTGGGAAAATTAGATGCAATGACAAGAGAGAAAATTAGAGCAGATTTTCAAAAATTATGGATGGTTAAAAAACCAACGGTTATATTTGTTACACACTCAATAGAAGAAGCAGTACAATTATCTAGTAGAGTTATTTTAATTTCTCCTAGACCTGGAAAAATAGATAGAGAAATTAAAATTGATCTTCCGTATCCAAGAGATTTAAATGTTAAAAGATCACCTAAATTTGTTGAGTATGTGAATTTGATACAAGAAGTGTTTCATAAATACGGGGTTATTTAAAAATGAAAAAATTTATTAAATGGTTATTTAGCGGATGGATGTTAATTTTATTTTTTATTGGTTTTTTTTTATTTTGGGAATATTCAATACCTCTTTTTGATATACCAAGATATATTCTTCCTCCACCGTCAGAAATTATTTTAAAAGGGTCAGCAGATTTTGATAAGCTAGTNTATTACACTGGTGTCACTGCTCTAGAAACAGTACTTGGTTACATTATAGCTTTAATTTTAGGATTAGGATTTGGTATAGCTATCTCTTTCTCATCCATATTAAGAAGAACTCTTTATCCTTTTTTTGTAAGTATTGAAATGACACCTAAAATAGCTTTTGCTCCTCTATTTATATCTTGGTTTGGTTTTGGATTAATGCCAAAAGTTATAATTGTAGTCTTAGTTTGTTTTTTTCCCATCGTATTAAATGCTATTCTAGCTTTTAATTCCTTGAGCAATGAACTTACTTTATTTTATCAGTCTACTGGAGCTGGTAAAATAAAAACTTTTTTCACAATTCGATTGCCTGCTGCGTTACCTCAATGTTTCGTTGGATTTAAATATGCTGCAATAAATGCAACTGTTGGAGCTACGATTGCTGAATTTATTGGGTCTGATAAAGGACTTGGTTTTTATATTTCAATAGTGACAGGAAATATGAGACCAGATTTAGCTTTTGCAGGAATATTTTTTCTAACTTGTTTGGGATTAGCAGTTTTTGGTTTTGTTACAATTATGGAAAAACTATTAATACCTTGGCACATATCAATGAAAAGAATTAACAAATAAAGGATATTTTATGAATTATGAAAATTTAAAAAAAAAATTAGAAGGTTGTTATGTAACAGTTCCAACACCATTTAAGGATACTGAAGCTTTACCACTCAATTTTGAAGCGTTAAAAGAATATGTAGAATTTTTGTTGGGCAATGGTTTAAATAAAGAAAATTGTACACTACTTTTTGGTGGTGCTGCAGGTGATTTTTCAGCAATGAGTTTTGATGAAAGACAATCTTTAGCTAAAAAGGGTGCAGAAATTGTTGATGGTAGAGTACCGATTGCATTAGGTGGNCAGACAACTAATACCCAAGAACTAGTTAAACTTGTTAAAATTGCAAAAGATTATGGATATGATTTTTTACAAGTTTCTTGCCCTTTTTATTTTAAACATACCGAAGAAGATTTTATAGAATATATTAAAACAGCATCAATTGCAGCTGAAGGAGGTCCAGGTATAATTCTATANAATACCTTTTGGACATCAACTAGTGTTTCTAATCAACTTATAGAAAGATTAAAAGATCTTCAAAATATTGTTGGACTCAAATGGGCAACCCCTAGGACTGATGCGATGGAATTTGAAGATGTCACTTCAACTTATTCAGGAAGATTTACTATAATTGATAACAATTTATTTTTTCCTTATTCAGCAATGAGTTCATTAAATGCAAAAGCTTTTGAAGTACATATGTGTAATTTTTGGCCTGAATGGGGAGCAAAATTAATTAAAGAAGTAAAAAATAAAAATTTTGAAGAAATTGCACGTATGATGGTTGAAGAAGCTATGCCTTTTTATAAATTATGGGTAGAAATTGAAACTAATTTTACATCTGGAGATGGATATTTAGATAAATTATGTATGGAGCTTGTAGGACTGCCCTCAAGTAGATGTAGACCTCCAACAAGAGATATGCGAGATCAATATAGAGAAAAAACTCTACAATACATGAAAAAAATTAAAGTTCCTCATTTAAAATCTTAATGAGTAAAATTGAAAATATAAGATCAATTTTGCTTAGTGCGGACTATGGTCATGCAAAACATCCTGAGGTTTTAGAATGTTTTCCAAACGGTCCAAAAAGAACCATTGGTTTGGTAGAGGTGACTTTAGAAAATGGTATAAAAGGTTATGGCGAGGGTTATCTCGGTGTATTTGCCCCAAAAGTTTTTAGATCTATTATAGAACTCTGNACACCTTATTTAATAGGTAAAGATGGTTTTGATATTAACCGAAGATATAAAGATCTTTGCAGTATTTGTGATTACTGGTCTCTTCAAGGAGCAGCTAGACACACAACTAGTGCTATTGAAATAGCTTTAGTGGATGCAAAATCAAAATCTCAAAAATGCCCAGCATACAAATTATTTGGTAACAGTAATAATAAAGAAATAGAAGTTTATGGAAGTGGTGGAATTTGCGATTCAAAAGAACATTTTATTGAAGAATTAGAGCTTTTAAAATCACTTGGTATAAAAAAATATAAAATTAGAGCTGTTCCAAGCGATATATTTAAAACCGCTTGGGTTCTTAAAGAATCCAGGAAATATAAAATTGATGTGGGTATTGATATGTGTCAAAATCTTGCAGATCCACCTATTACCGCAGATGATGTCATAAATTACATTAATTTAGTGAAAAAAATATCAAAAGAAAAAATTTTATTTTTAGAAGAAGCTGTAGGACCAATGGATATAAGTGGATTTAAAAAATTAAAAGAAACTTTAAACATAGATATTTGTGGCGGCGAAGTTATTACTACCCCAACAGAAATGATTGAAAGAATAAAATTAAATATTTATGACTTTGTACAACCAGATGCATCAGTAATAGGTGGGATGTATGCAGTAAAAGAAATTTTTCAATATACTAAAACAAAACCTGTAGTACATGCTTGGGGTGGACCTGTGGCCATTATGGCAAACTATCATGTTGCATTTGGCTGTAACGGTAGCTTGGTAGAATATCCAATGATACCCTATAAACTTGAACCACTCATGTTTAATGACCAAAGAAATATTAAAAATGGAAATCTTTTAAGACCTGAAAATCCCGGAATAGGAATTACAATGAATAATGAAATTGAAAAGGACTATCCTTTTGATGAAAAAGCTGTTTATTCATGCGTTGTTGTAGATAGAGGTCAACCCAATGATGATTATTGGAAAGAATAAGCAAAAATATAAATTATAAAATTTGGTTATAAAACTATAAAGAGAAAAATTTATGAATATTTATATAGCATGCGAGTTAAATATTTTTGAAAAAAATTTTATTAAAAATAAACTTAAAAATTATAAAATTTATTTTTCTAATTTAAATTTTAAAAAGACTCCAGATAGAAATTTTCTCAATAGTGAGGTAGTTTTTGGAAATATTCCACCAAATTGGATAAGTAAGAATAGTAAAATAAAATGGATTCAACTAGAGTCAACCGGTTTCGCTGAATATTCAAATACTAATAAAAATTATTTAAACGAAAATGTAATAATTACAAATTTAAAAAGTTTTTTTGCACGTCAAGTGGCTCAAACCGTAATGGCTGGAATTTTTTCTTTATATAGAGGAATAGATAATTTTGTATTATTGAAAAGAGAAAAAAAGTGGATTGGAGATCCAATTAGAGCAGAGTTGGATATATTGAACAATAAAAATATTCTTTTTTTTGGCAAAGGTTCAATAAACCTTGAAATTTCAAAATATTTAAAAATATTTAATTGTAATCAATCATTTA
>JGI10211J34971_10004776_pt1 | contig 10708 bp, 6 predicted proteins | sample Etolagsediment_FD_34971 | JGI IMG/M metagenome (IMG submission 34971)
GAGTATCTCAATGATCTGTACATCTTTTACCTCTACAATATAGACTAACCAAACGATCAGTCCTATGGCCAACTCTCTCTTAAACGTCTTCATTTNTCNCTTGCCATACNATCAAGGATCATACGGATAGACTTTATATTCTCATCTATACGACCAAGAGTAATGGCTTGGCTCTGTACGATCTGCTCAAGGCCACTTGTACGTGTCTCAAGCCTTACCAATTCCTTTTGGTTGGAGTCTACGTCATTACGTAGTGTAGCTACAAACCAAATTAGAGCAATCGTCTGCATGATAATAGCAAAGATGAAGGTGATAGGTACACTCTTAGACAAGTGCCATTGATGATCTTGGCTCATTTCGGATACTTCTCCCAGTTAAGTTGGAAGTGTGGACCGTCAGGAAACTTAACCCAGTCACCACCCCATTCCATGATAACACCTTCTTCTTTAGCTGCCTGCTTCATAGCATTAGCAATCTTGTGGTACAGTGGCCAGTCCCAACGGACTGTACCATCTACCCAAGCACCCAGATCCACTGCATGTCCTGTGAGATGACGAGAGTTCATCGTTGTAGATGCACCCTTGGCTACCAACTCACGTTGACGAGAGACTGTACGAATACCCTCTAGAACTGTGAAGTCTACAGAAGATATTTCAATAGCTCGTTTAACTACAGCAACCAAGTCAGGGTGAACACCCTTGAGGCGGTGCTTACTACGCATACCTAGTTTATAGCCCATCTTACTGACCTCCTAGAATTTGTAGGATGTTCTGCTTCTCTTCTTCTGAGAGACTATTCAGAAAGTTCTGTACATCCTGAGACACTGCAGGTTGTGCTTCAACAGGAGCTGGCTGAGCTTGAGCTTGTTCCACTGGTTGCTCCTCCTGTACAGGCTGCTCTGCTTCCAAGAAGTCTGTCGTGGCAGGTGGCAACTCTTCTACCTGAATATCTGGGGTCAGGAGAGTGAAGTTTGTAGGTGCTCCCTCATTAGGATCTGCCTCAGGAGTTTTAATATCCCCTGTCTTAGCTGGTGTAGGCAGTGAAGGACGGGCTACGTTAGTTCCACGTACCCGTGCAATCAAGTCAGTAACAGGCTGACCCCCAAAGGTGTCGTTGCTGTAGTTCCATGCACGGCGATCACCCATGTCGATGTGTAGGATAGTGTTACCAAAACCAAAGCCTTGGAAACCTGCCTGAATTGCGGAGTCTACAAGCTTAATACGTTCATCATTTGACAGACCAGAGATGTCAATATCAATGGCATCACCGTGGAAGTGACGGGAGTTAGGTGTGCTACCTTCTCGTGATGTACCCTCCTTAGCAAGAGCATCGTTAATCACTAGAGTTTTACCGAATGTGTTCTGTAGTGTTTGGAAAGGACCAGACAACAAAGAACTCATACGTTGATCTGCACCCTCTACAGTCAACTTAGAAGCACCTTCAAGGCTAGTGATCAGAGGATTCATGGAAGCATTGGCTGCAATCTGCATACCGCCAACATCAACTAGGGTAGCATTGCTTGGAAGCTCTGCCTCACCTACTGCAAACATAGTATCTTGTGCAAGGTTTGACAGATCCTCACGAGCATCCTTAGCAGCCTGAGGCTCCAGTTGTGTAGCTAGATTGCTGAGGTAGACAGAAGAACTACGCATATCTAGCACAGTCTTAATGTCATCTACTTGTGGTGCAATACCACGGAGAGTATAGACTGCACGGTTTATGTCAGTCTGTGTCTCTGAGGGAGATGGGAGGAGAGACAAGTCGTCTTTAGTTGTCTTGCTAAATCCATCTGCAGTAGCTGCTACCAAGTCACCGTTGTAGTTATTGTTTACAATACGGATTAGAGTTAGCTTAGCTGGATCAGATGTTTGAGCAGACAGGTTGTACGTACGTGTCTGAGGGTTGAACTCAATACCAAGAGCAGACTCATCAGAAGAGATACGAGTGTCGTACTGGAACTTCTGAGACGAGAGTGAACGGAACATAAGGGACCGAATAGCTGCACCCTTGGCTGGGTCTACAGCCTCTGCAGTCTTAATAAGATCAGGCAGCTTGCTGCTTACTTCCTTACGCATACCCGCAAAGGATACTGGCTCCTCAAGAATATCAATGCTCTCAAGGCTAAGGGCAAGGCCAGCAACAGTGTTGTAGAAACCATCTGTCATCTGACCTGAGAGGATAGCCTCCTTAGAGAAACCTTTAGAGGCTTCACCAAAGGCTTTTGTAGCTGTCCAACCCTGAGCATTAGTCAGGCTTGCCCACTTATCACGTTCCTCAGGGCTAACGAGAGACATAGCACCATCAGCCAGCTTGTTGTCTAGTGTGAACTGTTGTACACCACCAGCCTGTTCGAACTGAATGAAGTTATCGTAGGTCTTGATAAGGTCATTCGTTACAACAATATCTGAGTCTTCGATCCAGTCAGGTGTGATGTCTGTTGTAGCTCCAAGCTCTGCAATACGGGTCTCAATTAGGCTGTATGTAGCAGGATCAACTACATAGTTCTTGTCCATAAGTTTCATGGCAAGTACGTTGTCAGCAGCATTGTCAGATGCACCAAGAATACTCACAAAAGTACGTGTCTTATCTTGAACCTGCAATTCATTTTGATTAAGAAGTTTGATCTCACCATTTTCTTTGGTCATACCAAGCTGAATGAAGAACTCTTCCATACGTCCAAGAGTACCAAGCACTTCATTCTTCTGCTCTGTAGGGATATTGGCAGGGATGCTTGAGGTAATCTGTGTCTGCAGTTGAATGAAGTCTACATACCGTTGCTGGATCATAGACGAGGTTAGGGGTACACCTGCCTCACGCAGAGTGAAGACAGCATTCTGTGTATCCTGTTGGAACATGTTAATCATGTCATTGATAACAGGCTTGGCCTTACGGAATGAAGCCTCATCTTGGATCTGCAGGTTATCTACAGCCAGCTTAGTGACTTCACGTTGACGTACTACAGAAGCAATGTTATCTGAGGTAACGTCGAGACCTTCGGCCTGAAGTTGCTGAGCAGCAAAGGATAGTTCGGCCTGTCCCTCAGGTGTAGCTCGGAGGTTATTGACCAAGATCTCATCATCACTACGGCCAACCATAGCACTCGGCATACCTGTCACAACTTCACGTGTCTGGTCATACTCTGAGCTTGAGATGTCTACACCACGACCCAAGAAGTCCATGTTAAGCTGACGGATCTTAAGGTTGTAGGCTGAGTTACTGATCTGACCCTGCATTTGCTGAATACTGTCTAGCTGTGTAGCATAGTCAGCAAGGTTCTGGGCCTCCCGTTCATCCTTTACCTGAGAGTAGGAGGGTTCTCTAGCCTTAGCTTCTCGTTCTGCTCTTGCTCGTGCATCAGAAAGTCCTGAGATTACACTAGAACCTAGTTGAGCAATAGAAGCCAGAGGGGAGGCCATCTGAGTGGGTCTCTCATACTGTACGTCAGTTTGTAGATTGGGTTGAAAAATACCAGCCATTTATCTTAGTCCTTTTGCAGTAGTGAGTTAGCCCACTTAGCAGCATATGGTTTATCATTTTGATAGAGAGTGTTGAGAAGGTAGCTGTAGTCATCTACTTTAGGGTTCAGTAGACGAAGAAGCTCAATCTTCTTATCGTAAGTAAGGGGAGCCTTGGATACGATAGTCTTAGCATCGTTAAGGATAGCAGAAGCTCTCTCTGGGTCTTTACCGTACATACCCCAAGCAAGCTTAGACTTCTCTAGGATTTCCTTACGGACTGCCTTGAAGTCTTTACCTAAGTTAAAGGCTCTACCTGATTGTGAGTAGAACTCTGTAACTTGTGTAGGAGTAAAGCCTGTAGCTGAGATGATAGCATCTGTAACATCAACCTCTACTGGTACTCGGATACCCTTACGATTACGATAGACCTCATCATTAACAATACCAGCCGCCTTAGCTATAGAGTTAATACCTGAGAAGTTACGAAGAACTCTCATGCTGTCTTCTGTAAGTGTGGATGTGTAGCCGTTGTTGATGTTAGACAGAAGATTAAACAGAGCCTCACCACCTGTGTAAACAATGCTACCTGATGGGCCACCTACAGCAGACAGAACATTCTCTTCTGTGAACTTCTCGTAGATGTCAAAGATAGCAGGGATAGGGGCCATACGTTCCGAAAGGGCTACATCAAACGGAGTGAAGTGATTTAGGAACCCGTCCATAATACCATACTTCAAGGTAATAAACAAGGCTCTGTCTGTCTCATCATTAGGGTCAAGGTTAAAGAACTCAGCAACCTTCTCAGTTGTGAAGCCCATACCCAAACCTGTAAAGCCAAAGAACGGCATAGTGAAGAAGCCTAGTCGTGCTCGTTCTGCGGCTGTAAGGTCACGGCCTACAAACACTTGCTCTGTTGTACGGAAGAAGTAGGACAACCACTGTGTTGGAACCTTGCCTACGCCACTCTGGATAGCTGAACGTGATGCGTTACTCATGTTCTGTGTGAGTGTTTCTGTACGACGAGCTACAAAGTTACGGCCTGTCTCAGACAACAGAGAGAGGGCAGGGTTGGCTCTCTTGAACTCAAGGGCTGCAGCAACAAAGGCTGTAGACTTAGCAGATGATTCCCCGAAGTTGAAGGGGACCATACCTACGTCCCACATAGCTTGGCCAACCTTAGTAGCTTGGAAGCCAGCCTTACCAAACATAGCACCTGTAGAACGTCCACCGTTTACACCTGTACCAAGTTCGATAGCATCACCCATTACAACATTAGGCAATGTTTGACGGAACAGTTCAGCAATCTCTTTAGCATCTGTGTCTGCAATTTCCATTGCTTTAGCAAAGTTAGACAAGCCAAGCTGCTCTACAGCAATGTCATCAGTACCATTGATTAGCTTACGTAGGTGGATAGAACCTGCAGCAGCCTTGAAGCCAACCTTCTGGCCTGTGATAGCCATGATGTTGATGATCTGAGAAGACTGGAGGAAGGCCTGAGACAAGTTAAAGGCAAAGGCTGAGAAGAACCCAGTCTTAAGCAGAGTACCTCCTACATCACCAACCTGAAGCTTCTTACCCCATGAGTCATATACTGCCTCAGTAAGGCTATCAGACATTTGGCTTAGCTCATCCTCAATACGAGTAGACATACCCATACGGCGTTTGATGATGTTCTGTAACTCTCTCATACGGTTAGCTGCAGGGCTAGTGCCTTCTACCTTAGTGTTCAGGAACAGCTTACGGTAGTCAGAAGAACCGATACCGTCTGGAACAGTGACAGCAATGTTGATACCTTCTTCTCTCATGATGCGGAGTTGATCAATCCAACCCTTCATAGACTTGAGAGTGTAGTAGGAGTTAGCATAACGGTGGGCCTCAGTACCATAGTCTTCTACAATAGACTGCAGAGGGCTTGGGTTGTAGGCTTTACCACCACCATACTCAGTGAGGACAGTGTTAGAACGTGCGAGTGCATTGTTTACGTAGTCACCTGCAGCCTCACCATTGAACACTTTGTCGAATGGATCTTCAATGCTGTCATCCCGTACCTTAGAGAACAGGTCACCGTCAAGAATATCAATCTCATTCTCAGCCAACCAGTCATCCATGTCAGCCTTGGTGTTGATGTTAGGGTTCCAGTCGTTGTTGGACTGGATAGCCCGTGTAATGTCACCGTCAGTTACACCGTCTACACGATAGACCTCTTGGATCTGCTTAAGCTGACGAGTAGCAGTCTGTGCTGTTGCATCTGTAAAGGCAGACAACACAGTCTTGATACCATTCTCACCTCTCAAGAAGATGAAGTAACGGGCATCAGGGTTACTACGACGACCATAGGCTGAGTAGCCCAACACATCACGGGGGTCAACTGTACGAGCATTGCTAGGGAATAGGATAAAGTCTTGACCATTCCAAGGCTGGCTCAGCTCCCATACTACAGTGTCTTCAGGTACATCATCAATCTCACTACGGAATAGCTTCACCTTTTGGTTGGCATCAAATACCTTAGCATCATCCTTGAGGCCAGAGAGTGTCTTACGTTTAGCTGGGATGAAGATACCGTCCTCAACTTCTACAGAGTTCTTGAAGCCTTTCATGATAAAGGTCTTCATAGTCTCCATAGACTTGAAGTAGTATGCTGCATCAGACAAACTCTCGGCTGCTTTGAAAGCATCAACTACTTTCTGGCTAGGTGCAGTACCTGTAGCAGTCTGCCATGCGGCCTTAAACTCAGTTTCATTCCAAGACTGACGACCAATAGCATCNGGGCCATCTCGGAACTCAGTGAGGATTGAGTCCATTGTAGATGTTTCTTCGAAGTTAAGCTTACCTACAATATCTTGTTGTCTGCGTCCTTCGTTAGCAAGGTACTTAGTTGCAGTCTGTGAACGTAGGGCAAGCTCATTCAACTCTGTAACATCACGGGCAGCAGCAGAGCCAAGGATAGGGTTGTCGAGTGCCTTACCTAGTGTCTTTGTCCAGAGTGACTGGCCAAGCTGAATGTTGAAACCACCCTTAATACCCTTGGATGCGTCGATAGCTTCAGTAGTCTTTACTACATACCCAAGTGACAAGTCTTCTGGGTCAAGGGGTACTACATCACCACCGATACGGTCAGCAATCTTCTGAGCACCACTAGGTACAGAGCCATCATCCATAGGTTTGAATGGTGTGCCATCTGTATTCTTACCAATGTAGAACTCAACAGCCTTAGTCTGCTCACTCAGGTCAGCTACCTTAACGTCATACACATTAGCCTTGAAGGTACGAGAGAAACTCTCAGCAGCCTCTTTGATCAGGCTATCTACCTTTACATTCTTAATGGCTGTAGGTACAGCACCCTCTTGGATCTTAGGGGCTACACGTTTCAAGACTTCGTTAGTCTTTTGTAGACGTTGTGAGAAGCCTACAGAAGGCTTTACGAGTGGGTTGGTAAGGCTTACTGCACTAGACTGTAGGTCAGCCGTGTTAGTGGGGTCTACATCACGGAGGTGAATTGTCTCAGCTACCCTGTTAGCTTCCTCTGCACCGCCTAGAGCACCTGCACGGGAGGCTGCAGTACTAGAACGGAGAGACTTAAGCTTAGTCACCTTAGCTAACTTGGCTGCACCACCTACAAAGCCAGCTAGGTCAAGCACACCGAAGGTGGCATCCCATGCAGCATCAGGGTTGTAGCCTTTACCATAGACCTCACGAACCATCTGGGCATATGCAAAGGCATTGTCTTTACCCAGACCTTCAGAACGGATCTCGTCTACATACTCACGAGCAAACTGACGCATCTCTTTGGGGTCATTGATTGTAGCTAGGTTACTAAAGACACGAGAACCCTCACGGGCTGTACGGTTAGTAAGACCTTCGTACCATCCAAACAAAGTAGCTCGGATAATCTCACGATCAACCAAGTCAATGCCGTAACCTACAATGCCCTTACCTTCCTGCTCTGAAGCAGCTACTTCCATCTCTTCAGTAAGGATCTGAAGGTTGCGGTAGTACTTCTGTTCTGCAGCTTTGTAGTCAGGGGAACGAGAGATAACATCGTCTTCGATGTAGATGTCATCCTTAGAGTAAATGCCGTACAGCTTTTCCTCTCCGTCGAGGATACGACGAGAGGCTTCTACAGGATCTTCTCTACTATCTACTGACTGTGTAGCAGTAGCCTTGAATGTTTGAGAAGCCTGATCGTTAATACGTACTAGGGCCTCGTCTTTAGTCTCTCCATCCTTTGCAACAGCTTCAGTGTCCAAGTTTGCTGGACGTTCAATTTCAGGATCGTAGACATCAGTAGCATCTACGAACCCAGTTTTCCCGACAGAGAGATCAACAAATGGCATTTACTTAACCACCCAACTTTTCGTTAAGCATATCAAAACCACCAAGGCTACTGAAAGCTGTCAGGCCTAGACCAGCTACAGCACCTGAGGTCTCTGCTCTCTGAGATGCGATTGAAATCCTGTCTGAGAGACCTGACATCTGACCAGCAAACCCGATAGATCCACCTAGCTGTGAAGACAAGCTGGCCAAACCACCACCAAGGGCAGATCCACCTGTAGCTCCAAGAGCTTGAGCTTGAGACTGTGCCTGTGCTCTACGAATTTGAGCTTCACGGATAGCCTGACGTTGGCTACGTTGTGTCTGTAGTTGTTGCTGTCTACGTTGTGCGGCTGCAGCTTTCTTCTGTTGGTTGATAGAGACTACAGTGCCTACAACTGAAGCAACGCCTGCTACGGCTTGAATTACTGGCAATGCCTGTGGCATGTCTTACTCCTTGAATTGGTAGATAAGATAAGTCTCATCTGCCCCTACGTACTGAAAACCCAACATATGTATGAGTTTATTTATTTTATGATCAGGCTCTGCTGCAGCAAATAGAGCCTTGTAACCTACTGTCTTAAAGAAATCCCACCAATCCTTTAGAAGGATTTCCATTTCCATAAACACAGACTTAGACATTTTGTCGATGGAAGGTAGGTGAACAATTATAAAGTCACTGTTGTACTCTAATCGTATCTCAAAGCAGGAACCTTTGATCCCCATTAAGCTTTTAGAAACGAGTGTTTGCTGCATTAAGTATTCCAAAGCCTAGTAGTACGAAGTCCTTACCTTGTTCACTCTCGAACCTAAGTCTCATACTACGGCCATGACCTCTCATTTTAAGTCGTGTGGTTACGATCTCTTCTGGGTAGTTCCAGCTTCCTAGCTGAGTAGCATCTACCACAGGCATATACTTTAGTCGATAGGCTTGTTGTGGGTTAGACGATGTTTGCTTACGGAAGTCCCAGTAGCTAGAGACTAGCAGAGAGGACTCACGTACTGGTGTGTACCCTGTCTCATCACTGCCCTCGAAGCCTGTCTCTGTAGGACGTAGATACACTTGTATATACGGAGAGTTCTTCTTGAGGATCAAGTCACCCATGAAGTCATATCCAGCCTCAGCATAGGATGAGTAGTTAGCATCACCCCAGTCGAGGAAGTCAGCACCAGAGAACAGGCCCATTGTCATCTTGCCTGTAGCACCATCATACACCATGAGTACAATAGAGCTATCTGCTGAGGCAAGCTGTGTAAGTTGGTTGACTACTACATCATCCCCTGCAGACGTTACAACATCATCACCTGTAGACAACAACACATCTAGGTTCTGGTAGTCAGACCCAAAGCCTGAGAAGTATTCAGCACCAATGATGTAGTCTGTATTGCTTGCACTATCAGCTACAGCCCAAGGGTAGAAGGCTTGAATTGCAATGTCCAATGTAAGGACACGGTTCTTCTTGTTTCTGATACCCTCAGAGTTGTCAGGGTAAATCCAGTGTACACGTTTGTTAGTCTGGTCATACACTGCGTGGCAGTTATCTTTAGCATTACCATCAATAGCATCAAAGAAGCTTTGGATGGTGCTGATAGTCAGGTTCTGCTCTTGGCCTTTACCTGATACCTGATCGAACTGCATAGTGTGGATACCATGCTTAGACCACCACATAGGAATACCTTCAACAGATACGAAGGTCTGTGGGTTCTCAATACCAATCTCACTTATGCGGGAGATAGAGTACTCAGTGGCACGGAACACATTGTCAACACCTGAGATCTGCCACACACCATTCTCAGCAAAGACGAAAAGGCTAGAGCCAAATACGTGTAGCTTCTTAATGTTGGTAGCATCAGGGATTAGGATGACACCACCGTCTGTGTCTAACAGATCACTGAAGTCTTCTGATGTAGGGTCATTCTGTTGGTAGCAACGACCAGCTTCTGAGATGTTATCAAGCTGTTTACTGAAGAGTATTCTACCACTGTTCTTAGCTGAAGTCAAGCCAGCATAGAACACACGGCCTGAGAAGGCTGCTACAGACTGGAACCTAGAGTTCTCTGTCTCAGTAGTTAAACCTTCCCGTACCTTATTAAAGAAGTCGAGAATGAAGTGGCCGTTACCTGTGAGGGTAGTACCCGCAAAGATCTTACTCCACTCAGTCTCAGAGAAGTTTCCGTCAGCATCTTTGCCTGAATACCAAGGGTGGGTAAGTGGAGGGTACTCAGAGTTAGCTGTCTCGTATGCTGTAAGGGCTGCAGAACCTTGGTCCCCTGTCCATCCTGCGTTAGCTGTGTCGTACTCACGTTCTGCGGAAGGGGAGGCCACACCCTCTGAGTATGTCTCAGTATCACCCTGCCACTCAAAGTCACGTGTCTTGAACGAGATAGCCTGAGTAGAGATTGTATCTAAGTCACGGTCATAGGTAATGTAGAATGGTTCAAGACCTGCGGATACTACAACAAGATCACCGTTGATTGTAGCAAGCTGTACCTTAAACTGCCCAGCACCTTCAGAGCCTGCAAACTCAAAGGCAGTCAAGTCTACAGAGAAAGACTTCTGTTGACCTGAGTAAGGCTCTTGGGCTGTGTTGTAGAAGTACATGGTAGGGCCAGCCTGTACAACTACGAAGTCAAGACCAGCTACACCACCTACGTTTCTCCAACGGCCTGTGTTGAAAGCAAAGGTGTTACTAATAGAAAAGGTGGACAAGGCATTGCTACCCTCCACCTTAGCTGCCAGCCTACGCCGACGAGAACCATCACGATTAAGTAGACAGTTCAGTTCATCAATAGAAGCATCCTCAGGAAAGGTAAGTTCACCCGCCTCAGTTATCAGACCCTTGACGAATGTGTTCACTACCTTTTGTGTTATTCTCTGAGCCATCTTTTTGCTTCTTCCGTTCTTCTCTTGCTTTGCTGAAGTTCTCTCGACGGGCTGC
>JGI10211J34971_10004777_pt1 | contig 10708 bp, 12 predicted proteins | sample Etolagsediment_FD_34971 | JGI IMG/M metagenome (IMG submission 34971)
ATGAAATACAACAAGCCATAGATTTAAAAACTGATATGATAACTTACTCACCTATTTTTCATACTCCAAACAAAGGTAAGCCAAAAGGTGTGCAAGAGTTACAAAGAGTTTGTGAAAAGTATACTATACCTATTATTGCTCTTGGTGGGATAATAGATGATAGTCAAATTGAGATATTAAAAAAGCAAACCCAATGTTTTGGATTTGCTTCGATTCGATATTTTGTCAATTAAAAAAGATAGCTAAATAAATAACTCTTTATATTTTTCTTCATCATATGCGCATATAACCTTATCGTCATAGGCTATAACTGGTCGCTTGAAAAGTAAGGCATCTTTTTTAAGCCACTCTACTTTTCCAGTTTCATCAAGATTAAACTCTTTTAAGCCTAATTGTCTATATTTTGTACCTTTATTATTAAAAAGTAAATTTACATCACAATTAGCAGCAAAATAGTCTACATCAGCATCGGTGATACCATCTTTTCTAAAATCAATATATTCATATTCCAGATTATTATCATTAAAGAATTTTAATGCTTTTCTCACACTTCCACAAGTTTTAATACCATATATTTTAGTCATAATCCAAATACCTTATTCGATAATCTGAGGAACAATAAAACAGTTGTCTTCAACTTTTGGAGCATGTTTCATAATATGCTCACTCACTTCTTGATCACCTGTAACAACATCTTCTCTCATAGGTTGCCCACCAGCAATTGTTGTAAATGTTGCATCCACATGAGATACATCTATATCATTTAAGTTTTCAACAAAATTTACTATTTCAGCTAGTTCATTTTTAAGCTGTTCTTTTTTGTCTTCTGCTATTTCTAGTGAAGATAGTTTTGCTAATTTATCTATTGTTTCGTTTGTAATTTCCATTTATTTACTCCGTATATATTGCGTCAATTATATCTAATTGCGAATTATTTCGCTCTTAGTTCGTAAAACTCTTTTTTAAATTCAGCCCATCTATTTTCCAATATGGCACTTCTAGCATCTCTCATCAAAGTAAGATAATAATGCAAGTTATGAATTGAAGCTAATCTAAAATATGTAAACTCATTGGCTTTGAAAAGATGATTTAAATATGCCCTTGAAAAATTTTGACATGTATAACATGAACATTTTTCATCTATTGGTTTTGGATCTGTTTTAAATTCAGCTTTTTTAATCCCAAGCTTTCCAAATGTTGTAAAAAGTGTCCCATTTCGTGCATTTCTAGTGGGCATAACACAATCAAACATATCTACACCTCTATCAATATTCTCTATCAAATCTTCAGGTGTTCCTACTCCCATAAGATATCTTGGTTTATCTTCTGGCATAAATTGTGTCGTCCACTCAACCGTATCATACATATCTTGGTTTGCTTCTCCTACACTAAGTCCACCAATAGCAAATCCATCATAATCACTTAATGCACAAAGTTGTTCAGCACTCATCTTTCGAAACTCTTTATCGATTCCACCTTGGATAATGGCAAAAATATTTTGGTGTGTTCCTATCCCCTTTTCTTTTTGCTCCATATGGTACTCGATAGCTTCTTTTGCCCATGCAGTAGTTCGCTCAATCGAGAGTTTAATTCTCTCTTTTGTATTAGGTAAGGCAACTAAATCATCAAGTATCATCATAATATCAGAGTTTAAATCATACTGTGTATCAAGTACTGATTTTGGAGTAAAATAATGTTTTGAACCATCGATATGAGATTTGAACATTATCCCATTTTCATCTGGCTTTGAATTATCACTTAAAGAGAATGCTTGAAATCCTCCAGAATCCGTTAAAAAGTTATTAGGAAATCTACTAAATCCATGTATTCCCCCCAAATCTTTTATAACTTTACTTGTGGGTCTTAAATATAAATGATATGTATTTCCAAGAATTATCTGCGCTCCAAGATCTAGCATATCTTTAAAATCAAGTGCTTTTACAACTGCTTGTGTACCAACTGGCATAAATACAGGTGTTTGAACTTCACCGTGAGCCATAGTAATTGTTGTTGCTCTTGCTTTTCCATCAATATTATCTATTTTAAATTCCATTTTCTTCTCTTTCACCTTTTACTTATTGATCTATAAATACTGCTGGTAGGGGTGGATTTGTGATAAAAGCTTGTTTTAAAGCTTCTGGCATATTTGCTTTAAATCTTCCCATTTGAATAGGATGCAAAAATTGAATATTTTCCCTTGCAAACTCTTCTTTTTGTGATGCTCTATACACATAAGCTATCTTTTTTTGTGTTTGTACACATTTATTAAATATCTCAAATGCATAGTTTCGAATATTTACAAAAGAAGTTCTATTTGTAAATCTATTTCCCCATGCAAAAAATATAAACTTTCCATTTACACTAAAATCACTATAAACATCAATATAATTCATCGTTTTATCAAATTGTGTTAATTGATTTGTATGTAATCTATCAAGGTCACCATTAAATGCAATAAATAATTCATCTCTATCTATATTTTCAATATTTAAATTAAAAAGATATCGCACTTCTATAAGTTGTCCATCATAGCCGTTAATAGCATTTTTAAAAAGTGTCATCTCTCTTTCAACCTCAATCTCACAAAAACCTTGATCAAAATCAAACTCTTGATCTGCTAATTTTTTTAACTTATCATACCCTTTTGGATATGCATAAGGATTATGCATAAAAATAGTACCAGCTATATTTTTCTTTTTATCTTTTTTTGTTTTTATAAGTTGTTTGAACTCTTCTACACTTATCTCTTCATTATCAATAGGACAATATAAATATCCTTCTATTAAAAATTCTCTATCAAAGTTTGTATCATATTTTCCAAAATATTGTATATTTTTCATCTAATCTATTATCCTTTTTTAAATAAGACTCTTATTCTATTGCCATAACAATAGTTTTTACATTCTTTTTTTCTTGTATCTCTTGAAGCTTTAATCCATCAAATTTAAATGAAACAAGCTCTGAAAAGCTTTCAATGTTATGTAAAGAGAGTTGTCTCACCATCTCTCCTCTATAGTGTTTAGCCCAGTGGCTTACCACCTTTCCATCTTTTAAAAACTTAAAAGTGATAACATTTGCTTTTGGTTTGTAGTATTTTTGATAGTATCCTGCACTTAAATCAAGTACCTCATCACCTAAATATTTATCTAAAACTTTTTCTAATTCTGATTTATAATATTTTTCTTGATTGATTGCTTCTAAAATAGCACCTTGTTTAAATTTATACTCAGGAATTAAATCAGACGCCTTTAATATTCCAAAAAGATTTGAATACAGCATCACATTATTATCAATATATTGTTTTGCTTTTTCGTCTAATGAAGAATAATCAAGTGCTTCAAAAGCTACACCCGTATACCTTTGTATAGCTTTCATAGTTGGAAGATTTTTTATACTTCTTTTATATTTTTCAACATCACTTCGCTTTTTTATTCCAAACCAAGATGATAGTTCATCAATACTAGAATCTTTGATTTGTTTTTCATAGGCTTTAATTATCTCATCACTATAAAAAAATATTTTTTTTGAAAGTGGTTTTTCGTCACCGCCCTCTTTTTTTGTTTCTGCGGGTGCTAATAATATTTTCATATTACATCCACATCAGTTACTTCAAGTCCTGAAATTTCTTCCATTTTTAATTCAACTTTTTCTAAAAAACTATCTCTTGTTTGTGCATCCATATTTTTGTCAATCATTTCACATATGTATTTAATACCATTAGCGTTGATTTTTTTTACACTTGCAAGGTAATGAATAAATGCAATAGTTTTTACATCATCAATAGAATAAAATTTTTTTGTATCTTCTTTTGGGGGTAAAAGTTCTTTATCTTCATACATTTTTAAAGTACGAACTTTTGCATTAAGGAGCTCTGCAATACTTCTTAATGGGAGTATATCTTTAGTGTTATCTAATAATGCCAAAACAAACCTTTTTTAATTTTATTTTGACATTATAGTATAAAAATGTTTAAGGGGTATTATCCCCTTAAATATCTATTTTACTTCTTTAGCCTCATTTATCCATTTATCTATTTGTGCACTATTTTGTTTCATCCACATGGCAACATGTTTATCAACATCTGATTCTTTTTTTTGTCCATTTGCCATAAGCATATTTTGACCACTTACATCATTTACATTAATTTTTACTAGGGAGAAAAGTTTAGAGATATCTTTATGATTTTTTACATTTGCACTTGCAACTATTTTTTGATCATTTACATTAAACCCATAATCAGAACCATTAGAAAGTTTTGTAGAACTTGTATTTGGATTTGCTGAATGAGTTACTTGTAAGAATACTACATCTTTTCCAGGAACTAATTTACCACTAACCCAATATGGAGTCCATGTATAAAATAAAATAGATTTGCCAGTTTTATAGTTTGCTATAGTATCAGCAATAATCGCAGAATATTCACCTTGATTGTGTTGCACTGTATCTCTTAATCCATACGCATCTAGTTGGTGTTCAATAACTTTTTCACATCCCCAACCTGCATTACATCCTGTCAAATCAGCTTTTCCATTACCATCAAGATCAAATATTTTAGCAATTTTTGGATTTTTTAAATCATTATAATATTTGATATTATATTTTTGTGCTGTTTTTTTATCTATTAAATATCCTTGAGCACAGTTTGCTATAAATTTATTATCAAATTTTGTTAATTTGTCATTTCCTACAGCTTCGATTTTAGAGTTATGTAGTGGATCCCAAGATCCAGCTAAAAAATATACCTCATCATCACTAGCATGGTTTGCGATAGTTTGATAAGCAATATCATAATTTACATCATTTGAAATTTTTACATTATGACCCATCTTTTTTAAAATAGAAACAAGTACTTTCATTTGAAATGATTCTTCAGCAATTGTTGTTTTAACAGCTGTTAAATTTGCCCCAAATAAAGAAGTTGCGAAAAGTGTACTTGCTACACTTCCTAATAGTAGTTTTTTAATATTCATTTTTTACTCCTAAAATGTGTATTTAAGTTTTGCGTTTAATTGATCCATATCAGATATACCGCTATCATCATTATCTTCATTTGTCATTGCATACCCTAAAGATAATGAAAGATTTTTATTAAAGTTATGTGATGCCCATACATCTAGTTCACTTCCTCTATATTCTTCTCCGTTTTCACTCTTTCTATATGATGTTGTTCCATAAAGAGCAGAAAGTGAAATACCTGCAATTGATTTACTTAGGTATAAATATGTAGTCTCTACATCTGTAGCATACATAATATCACCCTCTTCAAACCATACAACCATATCTCCGGCACTTGCAGCACTTCCCCAACCATTCTCAGATCCAGTTTTAACATATCCTAAAAGAGCATAGATACCATCTCTGCTTGCAGATACTTGAAGTTCTGTTAATTCACCATCTTTTTTAGTAGCAACATCTTCACTTGTTTGCATTAAGTGGATAAGTGAACCTACTTTATACTCAGCTATAGTATGACTTGTAGAAAGTTTTCCACCTGTAATTGAATGAGAATCTGTTGCATCAATGTAGTATCCTTTTAGAGTATAGTTATCATTGATTTTATATGTACCAGCACCTTGGTATAATCCTTTATCACCATTAATATCAGCCATTGGGAAAAGTTCATGTGCATATACTCTTCCTCTTTTGTCTGAAAACAATGCTTCAAGATTTAGATTATCATTTACTTTATATTGAGCAAATACACCTTGGTGAATTTTTGTAATCCAATCAGTTGTTCCCCATGCAATATCTTTTCTACCAAGTTGAATCGCTAAATCATTTGCTTTATATTGAATATAAGCTTGTGAAATTTGATCATTCCCTTGTGTATCTTTGATTCTATCATTAGCATCACCCATACCACCATTAGTTGATGATTTATCATCACCTTCATATAATTTTGCATATCCTCTATATCCAATTGCAGCATTGAAGTTGTTATACGAACCTGTTTCATAGTTTAATCCAACAGATCCAACACTCCATGCTGTATTTTGATAATATGTTCCTACTTCTTTATCAAAATCTCTTGATTCATAAGCGATTGTTACATCTCCTGATACTTTACCGTTTGATAAAGCTTCATGGAGTGAGTCTGCACTTAAAGTGTTTACTCCTAAAAGTAGTGATGAAGCCACTAATCCTAATTTAATTGTTTTTGTCATTTTCTCTCCTTATTTTTTGATTGTTAATCTATTGATAAAACCGATTGGCCCTTTTTGGTACCATTTAGTTTTATCACTTTTATCTTTTTGGGCAAATGATTGTGTTAATCTATCCAATACAATTGCAAGTAAAACTATCCCTATACCACCTATTGCCGCTAAACCAACATCTAATCTTCCAATCCCTCTTAAAACCATCTGACCTAATCCACCTACGGCAATCATTGAAGCAATTACAACCATTGAAAGTGCTAGCATAAGGGTTTGATTTATTCCTGCCATAATAGTTGGCATGGCAACTGGGATTTGTACACGCCAAAGCATTTGTGAAGCATTTGCACCAAATGAACGCGATGCTTCTATCAAGTCTTCTGGTACTTGGCGTATACCAAGATTTGTGAGACGAATAAGTGGAGGAAGTGCGAATATAATGGTCACGATAACTCCCGGAACATTTCCAATTCCAAATAACATAACAATAGGGATCAAATATACAAAAGCTGGGGTTGTTTGCATACCATCTAAAATAGGTCTAATGATCTTATCAACTGTATCAGATTTTGCACTCCATATTCCAAGTGGTAAACCAATCAAAATTGAAAATATTACAGAAGTTAATACTAAAGCTAAAGTCACCATTGATTGTTCCCAAGCTCCTATAAAACCTATAAACATAAGTGATATAAATGTCCCAAAAGCTAATTTTTTTGTACTAAATTGTAAAGCAAGTAATACAAAAAACAAAATTACAACATAAGGATTGAGATACATTAAAAATGCTTCAATCCCTTTTAGTACTATATCAATAGGAGCTTTTGCAGCCAAAAACCCTTCTCTAAAATTTTCTACCAACCAAGTGATTCCATCATTTGTCCAAGTATCAAAGGGTATAACTGCCTCATCAAAAGGATGTAGTATATCAAATGGTTTTTCTTCTTCACTCGGTACTAGAGTTGTATCATTCCAATTTACTGATGAAGTTTTATCTTCTTGCGCTGTTTGGGCATTTCCCCATGGGTCATTACTCATTATCTACTCCTTCATCAAATACTTTTAACAATCTACTTTTTGAAATTGTCCCTTTATATTTTCCATTATCATCAACAACTACTGTTGGGAAATTATTCTTTGCAATAATTGAAATAAATTCACTAATTGGTGTATTTTCATGTACTACTTCTTCATTGATAATTGCATCTAATATTGTTCCATTTGATTTTTTTTGTTCTTTTAAATAGTCCAAACTCAAAATCCCTAAGTATTTTCCATTTTTTTCTACAAAATAAGCGTAATCATCATCAAAATCACCAATATATTCTAAGGCAGTTTTAATACCGGTTCCTTCTTTATTTACAATAGTAGAACGAATTTTTCTAGATATATGAGATGCATTTAATACAGAAGTCACATCAACACCTTTAAAAAATGATCGAATATAATCATTTGCGGGATTATTAATAATCTCTTCTGGTGTTCCAATTTGTGATATTTCACCATTTTGCATAATAGCGATTCTATCACCTATTCGTATCGCTTCATCAAGATCATGAGATATAAATACAATCGTTCTTTGTTCATTACTTTGAAGTTCTAGTAGTTCATCTTGCATTTCAGTTCGAATAAGAGGATCTAGTGCAGAAAATGCTTCATCCATCAACATTACTTCTGGATTGTTTGCTAAAGCTCTAGCAAGACCAACTCTTTGCTGCATACCACCACTTAATTCATCGGGATACGAATATTCATATCCTTTAAGTCCAACTTGTTCAAGTGCTTTACTTGCTGCCTCGTATCGAGTGGTTTTATCAACACCACTTAATTCTAAACCAAATGAAGTATTATCAATAATATTCATATGTGGCATTAGGGCAAATGATTGAAAAACCATTGAAAGTTTTTTTCTTCGTATATCAATCAGCTCTTTATCACTTAGATTTGTAATCTCAGTATCGTCGATGAAGATTTGCCCAGATGTGGGCTCGATAAGTCTATTAAAAAGTCTTACAAGTGTCGATTTTCCTGAGCCTGACAATCCCATAATAACAAAGATTTCACCCTCATAGATTTCTAAACTTGCATTATTTACTCCAATTGAAGCACCAGTTTTTCTGAAAATTTCTTCTTTTGAAGAATCATTTTGTATCATTTTTAGTGCTTTTTTATCATTTTCACCAAATATTTTGTACAAATTTTTAACAACAATTTTTTTATTTTTTCTGATATTCTTAACCTTTATTAAAATAATTATCATCAAAAATAGCATAATAAACTTAAATCTATTACATATTTTATGTAATTTAATCACATTCTAAGTGTATAACATATTTTTAAAAATAAAAAAGGGCAAAACATAAAAATGTTTTGCCCTGGTGATTAATAAGAATAACTATAAAAATTATTTTGTATTCATTGCAATAAGTACATCCTCAATCATTTTATCCAAATCACCATCCATAATACCATCAACATTTGAATACCCTATCCCACTTCTTGTGTCTTTTACTTGTTGGTATGGTTGCATAACATATGAACGAATTTGATGCCCCCATCCTATTTCAGATTTTTCTATACCATCAAGTTCAGCTTTTTGCTTTTCAAGCTCTAATTCATAAAGTCTTGATTTGAGCATTTTCATGGCACTTGCCTTATTTTTGTGTTGTGATCTATCGTTTTGACATTGAACAACAATACCTGATTCAATATGAGTNATTCTAATAGCTGATTCTGTTTTATTTACATGTTGCCCACCAGCACCACTGGCTCTATATGTATCGATTCGTATATCTTTATCTTCTATTTCAATATCGATGTTATCATCAATCTCAGGTGATACCATAACCGAAGTAAATGAAGTATGTCTTTTTGCATTTGAATCAAATGGAGAGATTCTCACAAGTCTATGAATACCATTTTCAGTTTTCAAATATCCATAAGCATTTACACCACTTACAATAAATGAAACATCTTTTATACCAGCTTCATCACCTGGTTGATAATCAAGAACTTCAACCTTGAAGCCTTTTCTCTCACACCACCGAAGATACATTCTATAAAGCATACTAGCCCAGTCACAGCTTTCTGTTCCTCCAGCTCCCGGATGAATAGTAACTATGGCATTATTCCCATCTTCAGGTGCACTCAACATCACTTCAATCTCTGTTTGTTTAACAATTTCATCTAAAGAATCTGCTTCACTAAAAAGCATCTCTATAGTATCATCATCAGCCTCTTCTATAGCCATTTCATAAAGCTCATTAGCATCACTTAAAGCACCATTTGCTTTTTCAAATTTAGATTTTCTTCCAAGGAGCCTATTTTTTTCTTGGCCTAATTTTGTAGCATTTTCAATATCATCCCAAAAGTTTGGAGATTGTTCAAGTTCTGTAATTTCATCAAGTCTTTTTTGTACCTCTTTTGGTTTTAAAATTGACTCAATATTGCTAAGCTTTTTATTTAACTTTTTTAAAAGTTCAGTATATTCGTAATTATCCATAAGTGCGATTATAACTAAAAACTACTTATCGATTACCTTGATTTTTATTTGCTTTGGTTTATCTTTAAAATTGATTTTTTTAGATTTAAAAAGTGTATATAAAAAATTATCATCATAAGAGCTATGAAGATATTTTGTATTAAACTCTCTTGAACTTATACACTCAAAAGTACTTTTGCAAACCCTATCTTCATAAATATCAATATCAAGTGCAATTTTTCCAAAAGAATAGATACTTAAATGGATTTTATCATTATACTTCGTTATAAAACCCTTATCATAAAATTTCATACCATTTGCATAAAATATTACTGTAGCACTTTTTGATGTTTGAGGCTGTTTATATGAACAGGCCCCAAAAAATAAAAGAATAATAGGAAAAAGAAAAAATCTCATTATGTTAAAGATGATGTTTGATAGAGATTCATCAATGACTCATAAAAATCATTTGTCTCAAAATCATCAATCAACCCACTATTAGGAGAGAGTTGTTGATGAATTTTTGCTAATATCTCATTTCTCTCAGGATACATACTACTTAAAATAATAGAACTAATCTCTTTTCTCATAAGTATAGCAGGTGGTATAAGACCTAAATTGAACAGTTCCATAATCGAACTACTATGATAATGAATATGATGATGGGCACCATGAGGACAAGCATTTGTACTTACTAAAGTTGAACACTTTTCACAATAAACAAATGAACTCAATATCTCAATATCAATATCAATCCCTACAATATCATCTAAAATAGTACTAAAACATTTATTATCATAAAATGCTCCAAGTCCTGCTTTATCTTTTCCTATTAAAAGTTGTGTACAACCATAATTTTTAGCAACCAATGCATTTAATATAATCTCATTAAATCCACCAAAAATATATGTATTTTCTAAAGGAACTAGAACAACTTTTTCCCTTGGTAGATAATTATCACAAAAATATTTTACACATTCATATCTTGTTTGAAAACTAAGTCCATCATCTTTATATGGTTTAAGTAAAAATATAACAATCAAATCATTTTTTACAAGTGCTGTTCTTAATA
>JGI10211J34971_10004779_pt1 | contig 10707 bp, 21 predicted proteins | sample Etolagsediment_FD_34971 | JGI IMG/M metagenome (IMG submission 34971)
ACTTGACCACGACTACCCTTCTTTTTAGCCGCAACAGCCCTCTTAGCGGGTCTGCCTATTGGTTTAGTTTCATCAGTCATGACAATTATCCTTTACAGGGTTGTAGTGCTCTATAGAGATCAACAGAGATGGTAGAACTTGGTAAAGTTATTATTAATATTTATACTCTACCAGTAAGGTGTGCTCTGTTGTTCTCTATAGTTGCTTAAGTATGTGTATATTATATCATAAAAACACACAAAAGTCAAGTTAAATTTATGTTAATATTACACACACTACTCTTTACAGTACTGTCGTGTACTATTCCTCCCCTTTTTTAGCTACTTCAGCGGGCTTCAGCAGTCCTAGAGATGCCGCAAAGACTTTTTAGTTATTCTTTTTAGTTATCAAAGGTTTACTTTACTGTACATTACAGTTATATAGAGGTCTTTTTAGGCCATAACCCTAGTCTAATTTCCTTCTTTTTTGTATCTGGGTAGGTACACTACGTAGAAACCTTTGGTGTCCCCCCTCCCCCGTACCATCTTTGTAGCGCTATGTCAACACTTGACAGACACTTCGAAGTGTGCAGCGTGAGAGTCTATGCTGTACCCACCAGACACTATCAAGTACCAGGTTAATCATGATTAACTCCAGCAAAAACACTTGACCCCTGTCACCATTCTGTTAATCTATCAGTGTGGCAATGTCGCCATGTAACGGAGAAGTGACCATGACAGTATCAACGAACAAGCTTGACTCTATGGCGGTCGAGCATCTGAACGCACGAAGCGCCCAAGACAAGGCGGCACTGACTGAGGTGCAGATTCTTGTGAGCGTATCAAGCATTATCAAAGAGCCAGCAGACATCGGTTCTTACTTGCTGGCTTTCGAGACCGCATACAAGCAGAAGGCATTCAATCCCGACAGCTTGAAGGTGATTAAGTCGAACATTAAGACCTTTCTGGAATTCGCGAAAGGATGGAAAAAAGGACAAGAAACATGGACAGCCGAGCAAGTAAAAGCAGAAGCAGACCGAGTAGCAGGTGAGGCGAAGTCATTACAGCAATTGAGCAAGGGCGCTAGAGAGTCCATAAAAGACGCAAGCGATGTAGACGCGGGCAAGGATGACATAACACCCCAAGCGCCAACGGTCGAGCAAATGACTTCGAAGCTTGCAAAGCTTGCACAGTCATTCGCTGACTCTGGAGCCAGCGCGTCAGACATCCAGAAGGCAATAGCCGAGCTGTCCAAGCTGGCGAAGGCCGCCAAGTAATCCATCCAGTCCACACATATTCGCCCACTTCGGTGGGCATTTTATCGAGGAAATTTTATGTTCATTCTTAAACTTCGCGGAGCAACCCGCAACCGTGATTTGGTCAAATTAAAAGTACTTGACTTTTGTCTGTTTATTGGTATACTAGGTCTGTACGTGGGAACATTCGCGTACGCTTTGGTTCGTTTATTTCTAGGTTAATCATGATTAACAAAATTAAGAGGATTTTGACAATGAAAACTTTTAACTTCAAAGTAGTAAAATATCAGCGACCACCTGCACAGCTTCATCACAAATCTGGTCGGTCACAGTGGCGTGATTTGTTCGAGTCAATGGATGTTGGTCATTGGTTCTTAGTCGATAAAGCTGACTATGCTCGAACGCAACAAGCTTGCTCTAACTACATGCGAGGGCGTTACAGCTTGTATCGCCACCCAACCAAACCTGCAACATACGTTTGCGTCAAGAACAAGTAGAGGCATCCAATGTTTCAGACACACAACCCAAAGATTAATGCATTTGCTCAACGCAATGCTGACAACTTTGCTGACACCGCCTTAATGGTGGTGCTCAGCATTCAACAGAATTGGTATTTTGTTGGTGATCAACTCGATGATGTTCGAGAGAATAAACTTGACAGTAGATTTTTGTGGGGTAACAAGCGCAAAACTTATTTGTTTTTGCAGACTCACAAGCATTTTCTGTACAGTCAGTTTATGGCTGTGCTTAACAGTAACAAAACAGACTTCGACAAGGCTGTCTCGATGATGCAAGTATTCTTGCGCATTGATGGTTTGGGTTTGCCCAAAGCAGGTTTCTTGTGTCAGCTTTGTGCAGGGTTAGTAGGCTGTATTGATGTGCATAATATTCGCATGTACAATATTGATATACGTGATTTGACCCTTGCTAAATCTGTCAAGTCTGTTGCGCTCAAGCGTAAACGCATTGAAAAGTATGTTGACCTGTGTCATACTATAGGCACAGAACACCTCTGGAATGCTTGGTGTGACTACCTGTCTACCAAGTCTAAGCGGTGGATTGATGGCAATCATGTCAGCGAAGTTCACTACACATTTTTATTGTAAGTTAATCACTGATTAACCAAGGAGATTTTTATGATACAGAAAGTATTACAGCCCACAAAAAGCACAATCATGGCTAAGCGAACGCTGCAAAAAACTTTGCGAGAGTGTCGAGCCAATGCTCTTGACGTTGAGAAGCGTGACGGTGCATACTATGTCTACGCTAATGATGATTTGGTGCTTCGCGCTTTGAACGGACAGCGTAGTTATTTGGTGCAGTACAACATAGAATTATTTGAACCTGACACACACGAGGTGGTAGCATGAATGCAGACACAATGAGATATTTACTGGAAGGACAAGTTGAGTCATTCAGATCGCTGAGTAGCATAAACACTGAGCTTTTTGTCGAGACAGAGGATGACTATTTCAAAGGCAAAGCTCAGGCCTATACACTTGCGGCTGAATCGTACGAGAGTATGATCAGAAACTATTTACCAAAGGAGGTTGCCGATGTTGGTAATGCGGATTAGTAGCTTGACCGATGAGGCGCATGAGATGGAGCTTGACATCACGCCTGAACAATTGTATGCTTACGAAAACTTTGGCGTTCTACTACAGGATGCCTTTCCAAACCTTACGCCTGCACAGCGTGAGTTTATCAAGACTGGTATCACGCCTGAGGAATGGTACGATTTCTTTGGTGAGGACTAGAGGAGAGTAACAGTATGAGCATTTTAGAAAGAATCACAGATTTAGAGCTTGACATTGCATGTCTGTTGGATGATCCAGAAGACACCACACGACAAGACCTTTATGACATACAGGCCAAACTGAGGAGCTTAGCAAATGAATATATTCTATCTACACAGGGACGTATGGCAGTGCGCTAAAATGCACTGCGACAAGCACGTCAACAAAATGATAATCGAGTATGCACAGTTACTATCTACAGCTCATCACGAGCTTGGTGGTACAGCTCCGTACAAAGTTACACACAAAAACCACCCGAGTGCTGTTTGGGCTAGATCTGGTCGTTATCAGTACCGATGGCTCTACAGGCTCTTAAAGGCTCTCTCAGACGAGTACACCTTTAGGTATGGTAGGGTACACAAAACATGGGAACGTTGCTCAGAAGCTCTCTCAAAGCCTCCTAGAGGCATTCCCAGCATTGAGTGGACAGACCCGCCACAGTGTATGCCTGACGAGTGCAAAGATACCAATGCCATTGTTGCTTATCGTAATTACTACGAACAGAAACGACTTGACTGGAAAGTAAAAGGTGTTAATATGTACTGGACTGGTAGGAGAATTGTGTATGCTGCCTGATATTTATGATATGATTTTTCTTGGTGTAATGATTAGCATATTTGTCATTTGGTTTAGTGATGAAGATTGGAGAGAATAAAGGACATCATCTCTAATAGGGCTCTATTAGAACTCGTGTCCTTTTTAAATTAAGGAGTAAATGATTATGAGTGGATATGAAGTTTGCAGGGATTGTGAGCACTTTAGTGTCGAAGATACGGTACTTTGTCGTGATTGTGCTGAAAATGGTTTTATTGATTTGATGAATACCAACTCTCAGGCACGCTTAGAATGCTACACTGGTGAGTATTTTTACGACACAGTGGCAGGGATTGACAAGTTTACTGATGATATTTTTCAGTGTTGGTTTAACAATGATGCTGAGAAAGCAGGTAAACTAATCTTTAAACTGTTTAATGCTGAGCTTGAGCAGTTTCAGCAAGAGGGTGAGCTATGAGGTGTGTTATTTGTAACGAAGGCTTGACCGACTTCGAAGCCACTAGAAAGTATGCTGATACCCAAGAGTTTGTTGATATGTGTAATCACTGTTACAGTTATGTCAAGAGAAATATTCACACAACAGAACGTGAAGATCTATTGACAGAGATGGATCATGCTGAACTCGACATACGTTACGATGACCTTGATGATTTATTTTCACTTGAGTCTTGACAGAGTTTGGTTTGTCCTGTATACTATATAGTATGTCAGTGAGTGGTAGAGTTATTAGTGTTTATTATTATCTTTACCAACTGAAGTTAATCATGATTAACCTATGGAGTACTGTTATGGAAGGTTATGAAGATATGTTGGAAGCACATCGCTACCATACGTTAATGGAAGCTGCTCGTGTTGCAGAAGATGTTGATCTTGACTTGTTTTTTGATTTGATGGAAGAGCATTGTCGAGACCCGCACCACGCTAATGCGTTTAGAGTAATCAAGACTATGTTGAGGAGAGAACCACGTGTCTTTTATACAAACACATCAACCATGCCATGATTGTGGTAGTAGTGACGGTCTCGCTGTAAACGATGATGGTTGGAGTCATTGCTTTGTTTGCCAAACAAGACGTAAAGTAGACAGCGTAGGAGAGCTTGTTGTGAATACAGTAGTTAAGTTTGAACCTAAGAGTGATGGAGTATTCAGGTCTATACCGTCACGTAACATCAGTGCAGAGACCTGTCGCACCTACGGCTGTGTTACCGATAGTAATAACCTTATCTTTACATATCGTGACCACACTGGNTCTGCTGTGGCCGAGAAGATCAAGACACCAGACAAGTCATTCAGCATCAATGGTGAGTGGAANCAAGCGACACTGTACGGACAGCACTTGTTCAAGAANGGNGGCAAGTTTGTTACNGTTGTTGAGGGTGAGATGGACGCTCTCGCGGCATACCAGATGTTGGGATCTAAGTGGCCTGTTGTGTCTATCCGTAATGGTGCNGCATCAGCATTGAAGGATTGCAAGAAAGAATACGAGTGGCTCGACAGCTTTGATTCTATTGTGATCTGNTTTGATAATGATGAGGCAGGACAGAAAGCTACCAACGAAGTAGCTGAGCTGTTTGGGGCTAAGTCTCGCATCATGCGTCATCGTCCCAGCATCAACAACATCCCCATCAAGGACGCTTGCGACTACCTTGTTGACAACCTTGGTAAAGAGTTTAGTGATGCTTGGTGGGCGGCTGATCAGTTTGTTCCTGACGGTATCATTCAAGGCAGTACCTTGTTTGATCTAGTGATGAAGCCTGTCGAGGCTAGTGATGTAATGTATCCTTTCACAGGCCTAAACAAATTAACCTACGGTATCCGAAAGGGTGAGTTAGTTACCATAACTGCAGGTTCTGGGCTTGGTAAGTCTCAATTTGTGCGTGAGATTGTATGGCATATTCTTGAGAAGACTCAGGATAACATTGGCTTATTATTTTTAGAGGAGAGTACACGCAGAACAGGTCTGAGTATCATGTCGCTGGCCGCTAACAAGCCACTGCACCTACCAGACTGTGAAGCAAGCGATGATGAAAAGATTACAGCCTATGAGAAAACTCTTGGAACAAATCGTCTCTACCTGTTTGATCATTTTGGTAGCACAACTGTCGATAATATTATTAATCGTGTGCGTTATCTCGCAAAAGGTCTTGGGTGCGAGTATATCTTCTTGGATCACATCTCGATTGTCGTGTCTGCACAAGGCTCTGGTGACGAGCGTAAGGCCATTGATGAGATAATGACAAGCTACGCATGCTTGTGCAGGAGACAGGCATAGGCTTGATCTGTGTGAGCCATCTGAAGAGACCTGACGGCAAAGGTCACGAGGAAGGTAGCGCTACTAGTTTGTCGCAATTACGGGGAAGTGGCGCGATTGCACAGCTTAGTGACATGGTGTTGGGACTAGAGCGTAACGGTCAAGCTGATGATCTTATAGTACGCAACACCACACACGTTAGGGTGCTGAAGAATCGCTTTAGTGGTATCACAGGTAAGGCGTGTGACTTGCTATACGATCTGGGTACTGGTAGAATGAGCGAACACAACATAGAGGACAACTTGTGATTGTATTGGACATTGAAACTAACCTAGCGCATGACACTATTTGGTGTGCTGTTACGTATTCCGAAGCTGATGGGTTTAAAGTCTGGACTGAGGACAATAACACCTTCTTTCAAGAGTACCTAAACAGCAATGCGCCTGTTGTCATGCACAATGGTATTGGTTTTGATGCTCCTGTATTGCGTGATGTCTGGGATATAACACTCTACCCATCTCAGGTGATTGATACGCTTGTCATGTCTCGTTTGTATAAACCTGACATTGAAGGCGGTCACTCACTCAAGGCATGGGGACAGCGATTGAGAGGTGATGATGGTAAGATTGACTTTGATGACTTTGAGGCAGGCTATTCAAAAGAGATGGTCGAGTATTGTAAACGTGATGTTGATCTTACTCACGATCTATATCACCATCTTGTTGGTGAGCTAGACAACCTTGGTTTCTCTCAGCAGTCCATTGATCTTGAACACGCTGTAGCAATACAGATGTGCAAGCAAGAGCGCAATGGATTCTTGTTGGATGTTCGAGGTGCTACAGATCTACTGACTATGCTCAAGGCTCGCATGGCTGAGATTGAAGAGCAGATGCAGGATACCTTCCCACCTATCGTGACTGAACGCTGGAGCGAGAAGACAGGAAAGCGACTCAAGGATCATGTTGAGGTCTTCAACGTGGGATCACGGCAGCAGGTAGCTAAGAGGCTTGAGAGTCTTGGTGTGAAGTGGAAGCGCGTGACAGAGACAGGCAGACCTGTAGTTGATGAAGGCACACTGGCTGATATAGACCTGCCAGAGGCTAAGCTGGTGGCAGAGTACTTAATGTTACAGAAGCGTGTTGGTCTTGTTGATAGTTGGATCAATGCCGCAGGTGACGACAACAGAGTACATGGTAGAGTGATCAGTAATGGTGCTGTAACAGGACGCATGACACACAGTAGTCCCAACATGGGACAAATACCGTCAGTGTCTAGTCCGTATGGCGCAGAGTGTCGCGGTCTCTGGGTAGTGCCTGAAGGTTACAAGCTTGTTGGTTGTGACTTGAGTGGTATTGAGTTGCGCTGTCTAGCACACTACATGAAGGATGATGAGTGGACACAGGAGCTACTTGAGGGTGACATCCATACCAAGAATCAGAAGGCCGCAGGATTGCCTGAGAGAAACATGGCAAAGACTATGATCTATGCTACACTCTACGGTGCAGGTGCTGCAAAGATTGGATCAATTGTAGGAGGAGGTGCAAAGGAAGGTGAACAGATACTTGAGAACTTCTATGCGAACACGCCAAAGCTTAGAGAACTCCAGACGCTGGTGGGCAGTCTTGCAAGAGCAGGACACATCAAAGGTCTTGATGGCAGAAGACTACACATCAGATCAGAAAGAGCAGCGCTCAACACGCTACTCCAAAGCTGTGGTGCAATCATAGCTAAGCAGTGGTGCGTTCAGTTGCACAAGAGACTCAACAACGCAGGTCTAGGCTATACTGTAAAGCAGGTAGCATTCGTTCACGATGAGATACAAATGGAGGTAAGAGAGGAAGCGGCAGTAGCGGTGGCAAAGATCATGGAAGAGTCTGCCACTCAAGCAGGGAAGCAGTTAGGGTTCAGGGTTCGCGTAGACGCTGAGTCTAAAATTGGTAATAGTTGGTATGATACGCATTGACATATACTTCTTTTTGCTGTATAATATATAGCATATCAAGAAGTTAATCATGATTAACCTTTAGGAGAATACTTTATGAACAAAGTACCTGTAGAACTAAACAACGTAACACTTTACTGGGCATCTCTTGCAGAGCCTAACACTATGTCTGGCAAGTATCAGGTAGACCTATGCCAGCTCAACGAAGAGCAGGTAGGTGTGCTAGAAGACATTGGTTTAAACGTCCGCACCAAAGGCGATGATCGTGGTTACTTCGTTACTGCTAAGTCTGCTAAGTTTCCAATCACGCCATACTTAAAAGACGGCGGTGTCTTTGAAGGGATGGTAGCGAATGGTTCTAAAGCTGACGTTAAAGCAGAGGCTTACCAGTGGACACACGCACCCACTAAGCGCAGTGGTTGGGCTATCGGTATTAAGATTGGAGGTCTTACATTGACTGATGTAATCGAGTATACCCCAAATCCTGTAGTGGCAGGTGAGGAAGCTTTGTGATCGCTCTCATTGACGGTGACATCCTCACATACAGGATAGGGTTCGCCTATAATGATGAGGACTTTGCTCTCGCTCGGCATATGCTGGGCGAGACTATCCAAACCATCTGCGAGGAACTCAACACCGAAGACTTTGAACTATTCATCACAGGCAAGACCAACTACCGTAACGACTACGCAGTCACAGAGCCTTACAAAGGCAATAGAAAAGGTGAAAGACCTGTACACTACGATGCACTGCGTGAGTACATGCTGGAGATTGGAGCAACACTTGTTGAGGGTGAAGAAGCTGATGATGCTATTGCTATCAGAGCCACTGAGTTAGGTGATGAGTGCTGGATTGTTAGCATTGACAAAGACTTTGACCAAGTGAAAGGATGGCACTATAACTTTGTCAAGAAGCAACAGTACTACATTAGCAACATGCAGGGGACACTTAACTTCTACATGCAATTCTTAACAGGCGACCGTATTGATAACATCATTGGCGTTAAAGGTATCGGTGCTGTCAGAGCTAAGAAGTTGTTAGAGGGCAAGACAGAGCGTGAGATGTTTGAGATCTGTGTTGAGAAGTTAGGTAGTGAAGAGAGGGCTGTAGAGAATGGTATCCTATTGTGGCTCAGGCGGTATGAAGGGCAGATCTGGACACCACCAACCAAGGAAGAGGTCAATGAAGAAGCGGTCAAGGAAGAACATACCGAAGGGGTTTGACAGTTGGTTAGAGTTTGATCTCTCTAAAGAACTCAGGCAATGTCAGTACCACACAGAGCGTATACCGTATATACAACGTAGAACTTATGAGCCTGACTTTGTATACTTTGATGAGGAAGAGCAGATCTTAACGTACATTGAAGTCAAAGGTAGGTTCAGAGATAGGAACGAGGCTAAGAAGTATGTCGATGTTAGAGATAGTCTTAACCGTACTGTTGACTTTGACTTTGTTCATGAACTGGTATTTGTATTCCAGAATCCGAGAACTGCAATGCCGTTTGCAAGAAAGAGAGCAGACGGGACTAAGTATACGATGGAGGAGTGGGCAGATAAGAATGGTTTCACTTTCTACACCCCAGAGACTGTACCAAACAAGTGGAGACATAAATGAAACACTTAATCATTCCTGACACACAGGTCAAACCTGATGGCAAACATGACCACCTACGTTGGGCAGGTATGTACGCTGCTGACAAGAAGCCTGACGTGATTGTACACTTAGGTGATCACTGGGACATGCCAAGCCTGTCCAGCTATGACGTAGGCAAGAAGAGCTTTGAAGGTAGGCGATACACTAAAGATGTAGAAGCTGGTATTGATGCTATGCTTGCATTCCTAGAGCCTATCAGAGCAGAGCGTGAGCGCCTCCGTATCAACAAGAAGAAGCAGTGGCAACCTAAGATGGTGTTCCTACTCGGCAACCACGAGCAACGCATTGAGAGAGCGATAGAGTCTGATGCAAAGCTAGAAGGTCTGATGAGCTATGACGATCTGATGTTGCCTGAGATGGGCTGGAAAGTTGTACCGTTCCTGAAGCCAATCGTTATTGATGGTATAGCCTACTGTCACTACTTCTGTTCAGGTGTGATGGGTAGACCTGTAACGAATGCAAAGCTGTTGCTACAGAAGAAGATGATGTCGTGTGTGCAAGGCCATGTGCAAGACCGTGACATAGCATATGCAAGACGTGCAGATGGCGCTAACATTACTGGTTTGTTTGCTGGTATCTTCTATCAACACGAGGAAGAGTACTTGAATCCACAGACAAACGGCAGCTGGTCAGGTATCTGGATGTTGAACGAAGTAAACAACGGTAGTTTTGATGAGCTACCTGTATCCATTAATTATCTCCGTAAGAAGTATGGTAAGGATGCGTCATGACATTCAAGGATCTGTGTGACAAACTAAAGTTACTGCCAGAGATTGACTTGCTGGAGGTACTTGAGATATCATCAGAAGATATCGTGTATAGGTTTGAAGATTTTATTGAAGCAAAGCGTGACTACCTTGAAGATGAATTAGAAGTAGAGGATATATATAACGATGACGAGATTGAATGACGCAACACCAGAGCAGTGGGACGCAGTAACGAAACCCAAACACTACAACACTGGAGGCATTGAAGCCATTGACTATATCAAACAGCAGTTGGGTGAGGGTTTTATTGAGTACTGTGAAGGAAACACGCTGAAGTACCTTCACCGCTGGCGCTACAAGGAACACCCTGTACAGGATCTAAAGAAGGCTAAGTGGTATCTAGACAGAATGATTGAAGCGGTGGACGAGGTAGAGAATGGACTTTAATGAGTATCAAAAACAAGCACAAAAGACAGCAATCTACACAGACCGCTTGTACCCTGTAACGTCACTCATGATTGAAGCTGCAGAGGCCGCTGACTTATTTGTCAAGCCTCTGTTACGTGGGGA
>JGI10211J34971_10004780_pt1 | contig 10707 bp, 13 predicted proteins | sample Etolagsediment_FD_34971 | JGI IMG/M metagenome (IMG submission 34971)
AAATCAAACCCAAAAAACCACTGGGAAATCCCCAACGCAATAGAGAACCTTAAGGCAGCAAAAATAAGGGCAGTCCTTGTCCCCACAGTAATCAGGGGCGTAAACGACCATGAACTGGGCGACATAATAAAATTTGCAAAGGGCAACATCGCCGCTGTTTCCGGCGTCAACTTCCAGCCGGTCTCCCTTGTCGGCATGATGCCGCACAGCGAGCGAGAGAAGCAGCGCATCACAATCCCAGATGTAATCAAAAACCTCGAGGAGCAGACAAATGGCGAGCTGCTCAAGGAGGACTTCTACCCTGTGCCCTGCGTGATGCCAATAAGCAACTTCCTCAAGGCTTTCACGGGAAGGCCATACTACTCGCTTTCAACCCACTTCGCATGCGGCGCAGCAACCTACGCAATAAAGGACGGCGACAGGCTCGTCCCATTCCCCAGGTTTGTTGACGTTGACGGTCTTTTCGAGTACATGCAGGAGCAAGCTGAATCCCTCGAAAGCGGGACTTCAAAAGTGGTTGTCGGTGCAAAGGCCATTGCAAAAATCAGCAGCTTCATCGATGAGGATAGGAAGCCAAGGAACATGAAGCTGAACCTGAGCACAGTGCTGAAGAAAATACTAGTAGAGAGGGACTACCGTGCAATGAAAAAGCTCATCTCCGAGGACCTTCTGTTCATCGGAATGATGCACTTCCAGGACCCCTACAACTACGATGTTGAGCGGGTTAAGCGCTGCTGCATCCACTATGCTATGCCGAACAACACAATCGTCCCATTCTGCGCGTTCAACATACTCCCCGAGCTCTACAGGACAAGGTACAGGGCCAGTTCTCAATACCCCAGGAGGAGTGGGAAAAGAAGACCGGAAAGAAGCTCGAGGACGACTTGTACAGAAGGAAAATTCCTGAGTAGCTATTTCAATATTCTAGGGAAAAAGAAAATCCACCAGTACAGCCACGCATACCCGCTAACTGCCCCAACCAAAAACGCATTCATCGGGGTAAACCCAAAATAGTAGAATGTTGTGATTGCGCCTGCGCTTGCCGCCATGCCTGTCTGCGATACCAGGTTGCCGCCCAGCAGCATCCTTACAGGCATCAGTGCAACAACCCCAACTATGAATGCCCTGAATGGGTCAAATCCGAGCATCATGGCAGTAATTGTCGCTGCGCTGCACACAATTGATGCGCGCTCCACTATTAGGCCCATACCACAAATTTTCCCGGTGCAAAGATAAACTTTATCTATATAGTCTACGTAGTTTTTTCCATGGGTGTTGACCTAGGCAAGATATGCGAGTTCAAGGAAATTGAGATTGCAGGCCTTGCAGGCAAGAAAATCGCAGTCGACGCTTTCAACACAATCTACCAGTTCCTGGCCATAATCCGCCAACGGGACGGCACTCCCTTGATGGACCACCGCGGCAACGTAACTTCCCACTTGTCCGGCCTCTTCTACAGGAATGCCCGACTGCTCGAGGCAGGCGTCCAGCCTGCTTTCATTTTCGACGGCGAGCCCCCAAAGCTCAAGTCCAAAACAATTTCCAAGCGCGGGGAGCGCAAGAGGGAGGCCCAGGAAAAGTACGAGAAGGCAAAGAAGGCAGGCGACATCAAGGAGGCGAGGAAGCACGCCCAGGCAACATCAAAGATACAGCCCGGAATGCTGGACGACTCAAAAGAGCTGCTCACTGCAATGGGCATACCCTGGGTGCAGGCCCCTTCCGAGGGGGAGGCGCAGGCATCTTACATCTGCCAGGAGAAGGATGTTTGGGCAGTGGGCTCCCAAGATTTTGATTCCCTGCTCTTCGGCGCGCCAAGGCTAGTACGCAACATCACCATAACCGGCAAGAGGAAATTGCCCGGGAGGAACTTCTACATAGACATAAAGCCGGAGCTAATCGAGCTAAACCCCTTCCTTGAAGAGCTTGAAATAACCAGAGAGCAGCTGATTGACATCGGAATCTTGGTTGGAACTGACTTCAATCCCGGCATAAAGGGCATTGGCCCAAAGAAGGCCCTGAAGCTCGTGACAGAAACAGGCCTGGACAAGGCAATTGAGGGCGGCGAAATCAAGCCCGAAATCGAGCCGGGCCTAATCCGTGAAATCTTCCTCAAGCCCGAAATCACAAAAGACTACAAGCTCTCCTGGAAGCCGTTTGACGAAGGAAAAATAATAGAGCTCCTGCACGAAAAGCACGACTTCTCGAAAGAGCGAATCTCAAACGCCCTGGGCAAGCTAGAAAAGACCACTCACTCAAAAGACCAGCAGAGCCTGGACAACTGGGCCTAGCCAGACTCCTCCCAGCCGTACTTCCCAACCAGCGGCACAAAAACGCAGCCGCAAACAACCTCTTGTTCTATACTCTCGTTCTTCCTGATGAGGACAAATTCCTGCATGAACATATCCCCCACAGGAACAGCCATTATGCCGCCCTTCCTCAGCTGCTCAACCAAAGGCGGAGGAGCCTGCGGCGTTGCAGCAGTCACCATAATCCTGTCATACGGCGCCTTTTCCTTATAGCCCAAGGTCCCATCCCCAACAACCACTTCAACATTCTTGTAATTGGCAAGGTTCTTCCTCCCGAAAGCAGCCACGTTGTCCAGCCTTTCCATTGTATAGACAAAACCCTTCTCACCGACAAGCTCCGCCAGGATAGCAGCCTGGTAGCCCGAGCCGGTCCCAACCTCAAGCACCTTCTGGCCCTCCCGCACATCCAATTTTTCCGTCATCATCGCAACCATGCTCGGCGCGGAAATCGTCTGACCCATCCCAATTGGTAGCGGCCTGTCCTCGTATGAAAAAGTTTTTTGCCCAGCAGGAACAAACTTTACCCTGTCAACAGCCTTCATCGCACTAATAACTCTCGGGTCCTTTAGGCTGCCCTCTCCTACGAGAGCATCAATGAGCCTTTCATTCTCCCCCGTGCTCATAATTATTTATAGGTCAGCTTCTTATTTATAAAGCTATGAGGGAGAACATCACGGCATCCGGCCACGAAAACGTGCTTTCAACACACCCGACAACTATCGAAATCACAACAGAGCCCGAGCTTACCACACAGGGCAACTGCATAATCGGCGTAAGGGCCTCCAAGGGCTGCGCAGGCCTCCCTGGTGAGCTGAAGAAGAAGTTAAAATCAGACACTAAATTCACAATCACACTGAAAGTAGGGGACATCGAGGACAAAGTAACCGGCTACGGCAGCCCCGACTTGCTCCTGACGCACGAGCACGACATAGTCCTTAGGAAATCAGACTACATTGACAAGCGCACCCTAATGATAAGGGCAGACAAGGCATCCATTGACTTGAAGCAGGAGCTCGTAAAAAAGCTGAAAAACCCAACCCAAAAATTAAATTTCACAATAACTATTTCTTAAAACAAAATACCTCGAGTGTGTTCCGCGTTGCCTACTCCCCGGCCCAGAGCACTCTGGTCTATTGACAATCCACTTTTCTTGTCAGTCATGACAAAATTCTCTATAATCGCAGGATATTCTCCATAGTCCAACTTTGTCTTTGGGCCTTTGCCGAACATCCTTTTCCTGAAAACCCAGGAGGAGTGGGTGTATGTGTGCACCTCAAAGCTAATTTCAACCCTTTCATCCTGCCCGCTAACGTGGAAAATAGGATAATCTTTTGTCCTCTCCTTCTTAATCTTAATATCCTTCAACGCGTGCAGTTTCCCATTGTGAAAGAATGTAATCTCCTTCTTTATCGCCTTCTCCCTTAACAATCTGCCAAGATTCGGCCGGAAGTAAGTCAGAATCGAGCCGTCATCAAAGTGGAAAATCCCCCAATACCAGGGCGGTGATGGGGCATTCACATAGACCTTCTGGAAATATGCCGAGCCCTTTATCTTTTCTCCGTTCAGCTTTCCGTCCAATGCAAGCTTGTTCATCTTCAAAATCGTGTAGCTGAACTTTCCCTTCAAATACTCATTGTGGTGCAAATTCGGCATTGAGAACTCATTCTTGTCCGCCAATTTCATGTTGAACTCAATATCCTTCCCTATCTTAACAGAATACCTGTCCTTGTCCGCCCAAAAACTGGTCGGCGTTTTCGATCTCGAATAAAGAGTGTTCTTCTCAATCTCGAGCAGGCACTGCTCCAGCACAAAGTTGTGGTGCATCCTCTCACCGTCAAAGAACCATGCGGCAACCGCGCCATCAGACTTCATGCCCCCAGTATCTTTCCTGATACTATGGTCCAGCACCATCTCAACATCGTTGCAAATTATAGCCTTGTCTTGCTTGGTGCTCCACAGAATCATCAGCTGCCTCGGCCTGTCCGGGTCCTCTGGGTTCTCGATAAAGAAGAGCCAGAACCACCAAAACCAGCCGCCCTCGCGCATATTAACTGGGATTGGCTCCATAATCTTCTCCTGGTAATTTGCCGAGAGTTTTTCGTCGAACATAGCTTTCACTACTCAGCTAAGATTTATAATACTTGTTAAAAGTAAAAGCGCCACAATTTATCCGCATCGAGCTTGATGCCAATCCTTCTACCCTTATCTATTTTCTTGGGCCTGAAGCCATCATCTCTTACAACAAACTTGCCCCGCGTCATATCAATGCCATTCAGCCTTTTGTCAATCCCAAAGGCCTGGCACAGCTTCCCCGGCCCGTCCGCGATATTCTTTTCCCTGCCGCGGTTCCTAATCATCTCCTCGACACCATTCAGTGGCTCAACAGCCCGAATCAAAACAGCTTCAGCAACACTTTCTGGCTGCGTAACAACATTCATGCAGTGGTGCATCCCATACGTGAAGTAAACATAAGCATGCCCAGGCGGGCCAAACATAACACTATTCCTTTCAGTCATGCCGCGCGAAGCATGGCAGGCCCTGTCATCCTTCAGGTATGCCTCAGTCTCAGTAATCCTGCCCTCCAAATCACCATAGCACAGTTTCTTCCCCAGCAGCTCTCTTGCCACCTTCAGCGTCGGCTGCAGGTAAAACTCACGCTTCAGAATCATGGAACTTCAAAACATTTGAGCCCTTCTTGACTTCCAGGCTCCTTGCAACTGGCTCGCACTTCGCCTTCAGCATGAAGAATATCTTCTTGTTCTTCAAATCCTCAAGGCACTCATAGTGGCCCATGCCCTTTGCAATAACAAAGTCCGCCCTCTCAAAAGCATCTGCAAACTCCTTGGAAACCTCATCCAAGTTCGTGCCCACGCAGTCGGAGCCCATCCCGATAACCTTCGAATACTTCTCAAACCCAGCGTCACGCAGGTCCTGAACTGTCGCATCATTAAGGATAAACTCGTCTTTCGCAGCAACAGTAACCTCCTTGCCCATCCTGCTCAGCAGCTTAACCACAACCAAGTCAAACAAGTGCTCCCCACAGTTGTCAGTCAGGTAGAGAATCCTGTTAGTCCTTTCAAGCATGCTCTCCAGCTTGTAGTAGTCATCAATCACGAGCGGCTCGTCAAGCATCTTGGAAAGCCCCTCCTGGTCGCCCTCGTTCTTCACAGTGGTGAAGTCAATGTAGTTCCCAATAATCGAAAACTTAATCGCATCCTTCAGGGTCTTTATCTGCGGCCCTATTCTCCCAATAATCTCGCTCGAAACCCGGATTGATTCTTTTTTCCAGTCCTCAAACGGGTCGAGCCCAAGCCGCTTCTTAATGTGCCTGTGCAGCGTTGTTCCGATATGCGCAGGCACTGCCCCTTCAAAGTCCCTCGTATAGAGCTCCAGGACTTCTTGCATAATATCCTTCTTTGTCTCCCAGTCCACGTCAGCCATGCTAAGGGCACGCTCCGCCTGGTCCAGCCCGCACCTTGCACACAAGTATGTTGTCTTCATCTCGTCAATACCTCGCATCCCTTTGAAGTGACTAGCACACAGTCCTCAATCCTTACCCCGAACTTCCCGCTAAGGTATATTCCCGGTTCAACTGTAAACACCATGCCCTCTTCAAGCACTATCTCCGAATTTACACTTATATTCGGCATTTCATGCACTGTCAGCCCTACGCCATGGCCTGTCGAGTGCGGGAAAACATGCCCAGCAGAACTAAGGTAGTCCCTCACTACGCTGTCAATTTCACTTGCCTTGACTCCTGGCCGAATGGCATCAATTGCCATTTCCTGCGCATCCTGCACAGTGCTGTAGATTAGCTCGAGCTCTATATCCTTCTTGAGCTTAAAAGTCCGAGTAACATCAATATGATAACCTTTGTACTTCGCTCCCATATCCACAAGGAGAACCTTCTCCCCCTTCCCATTTGTTACTTTGGCATGCGGCAGTGCCGAGCGCTCATCATATGCAATTACCGACTCATATGCAAAATCCGCACCAGCTTTCCTCAGTTCGTATGCAAAATCCGCTACCATGTCGCTCTCGCTCTTCTCAAAATCAACCTTATCAAATACTTTTTTCGTAATCTCAGCAGCCTTCTTCAAATATTCAACCTCTTCCTTGCTTTTTATCATACGCAACTTCTCGAGCGTTTCAGAAACATCAACCAGCTTCATATCTTCCTTTTCAAGCTTTTCCCACATTGTATGCGGCATACCCCTCCCATTTACGCCAACCTTCTTGCCCTTTAGCCATGCGCCAACATTCTTGAGGAAGTTCTCTGAGGAAACCTTCTCCACATCAGGAATCCACGACTCGCTCTTGAACCTGTCCATCTCAAAAACAGGAACAATGGCCTTTGGAAAGTCTTCAAGCACCAGAAAAGCGCCTTCAAAGTCCATGGCACCTGAGAAATAATAGAAATTCGGGTCAGCACCACTAATCAGGGCACTGTCTACCTTGAGCTTTCCAAGCTCCTGCATTAGCTTTTTGTGCTGCTTTTCTCCCTGCATTTCAACTCGCAAACGTCTTTATGAAATCCATTACAATAATTGTCGGCACTAGGTATATTAAATTATCAATATAGAATCCAGATAGTGGCGTTTCCTTGCCTATTGCAACCCTTACAATCAATATCGCAAGCAATAGAAGCATAGGCGTAAAGAGGAATCCCAGCCCGTGTAGTCCGTGATGGAACATGTGCCCCAAGGCGGAGACAATTACCATAATCCCAAATGCAAGCAAATATATCATGCTAGGTGTCCTGGAGGATAACACATTCGCTATCAGCACCGCGCCAGACGCCAAAACAAAAACCATAAGACTAATGCATAATATATCCGCATGACCTCTGTTGTTCTTTATCATCTTCATTTTGCTCTGGTGCGGGGGGAGAGATTCGAACTCTCGAAGGCGCTAGGCCACTAGGCACTTCCCGTGCATGCAGCTTACTAGCCACACACTCGACCTGAACCTAGCCCCTTAGGCCGCTCGGGTACCCCCGCTCTCTATTTGCGAGCATACTTTTGGTCGAGCTTTTCTTAAAAGCTCGCTCGCCGGTACCCCCGCGTTTTATGCCCGCGCAAAAAGTATATTTAAACAGGCCGTTAATAAACTTTAACATGGAACAAAAGGGCTTGTGCCAAATCTGCGGAAAGCCTGCAAAGCTTTACACCTGCCAGCTGTGCGGCGCGCTAGTATGTGCCGAGCACTACAACTTTGAAACAAAGACCTGCACCAACCACCCGCAGCGCCTATAATCACTCAAGGCCCATCTGAAGCAGCTCTATACTTTCCACGCCCTTTATTGCCTTTAGGTTCTCTTCAACCTTTTCCATGCCAGTGTTCTCTACCTTGTCATTTATCCTAAAGATAGCAACAACCTGGTTCATTCCAAATGCGAGTGGCTCAATCTCAGCAGTGCGGAAGTGCTCCAACTGCTCAATCTCACTTTTAACTGCTTCCAAATCAGTCTCAATGCCTTCCGGCCTGACTGCATATTTTGCAATAACATAACCCATCTTAATTCACCTATGGTCCCTGAAATCCGCATTCAGGGCAAGTATACTGCCTAGAAAGCTTCTTGCATCTCTTGCATCGGCCGATTCTGCCCTTGCAGCCCTTGGTCGGGCAGGGAAACTCAACCTTTGCCTCTTCTGCTTCCAGCGGTGCTCCACAGCTTGTACAATCCATTAATCAATCACCTGCCCTGAACTTATCAATCATTGCACTTATAATCCTTTCGCTTGCCTTTCCGTCGCCGTATGGGTTTGGTGCGGAGCGCATTTTTTCCTCAAAACTGGCACTGTGCAGTATCTTGTTTGCATTCTCAACTATTGCATCGCTCTGCACGCCAGCCAGAATATTGGCCCCAACATCAACTGTCTCCGGCCTCTCCGTGTTCTCCCTGATTGTCAGGCAGGGCACGTTAATTACAGCGGCCTCCTCCTGTATCCCACCGGAGTCTGTCATAACAAGCCTCGCCTTTGACATCAGCTTGAGGAAATCAAGGTAGCCGAGTGGCTCAATCTCGTTGACATTGCTGGGCAGCTCAATGCCCCATCCCTGCAGGGCCTTCTTTGCCCTTGGGTGGATTGGGTACAAAATATCATGGTCTATCTCACTTATCCCANCCAGAATGCCCCTCAACCGCCTTTCATCATTGGTGTTCTCCTGCCTGTGCAAAGTAAGCAGAATAAATTTGCCGCGGTTAATCCTTTCCAGAATATCCGACTTCTCCGCAAGCTCCAAATTCTCGAGGCAGGCCTCCACAATTGTGTTTCCAGTGAGGTAGCTGCCCTCAGTAATCCCCTCGTTCCTCAAATTCTGCATAGCGCCGTCTGACTGCGCAAAAAGCATGTCCGAAACATGATCTACCAACGTCCTGTTTATCTCCTCAGGCATTGTCCTGTCAAACGACCTCAAGCCGGCCTCGACATGCGCTACAGGAATATTCATCTTGCACGCAGCCAATGCCCCACCCAACGTAGTGTTAGTGTCCCCGTGCACCAAAAACAGGTCCGGCCTGCACTCCCTTAGCACGCTCTCCAGCCTTGTAATGCTCTTTGCGACCTGCTCGGCGTGGCTTCCGGAGCCAATTTCCAGGTTGTAGTCAGGGGCCGGCAGCTTCAGCTCGTCCAAAAACCTCTGGGACATCCCCTCATCATAGTGCTGGCCAGAATGTATGAAGACCGGCTCAAAAAAATCATTAGCATAAACCCTCTTAATCAGCGGCGAGAGCTTGATTATTTCGGGCCTTGTCCCAACGAGTATTGCCAGTTTCATTGGTATTGATTAAATATTCAATACCTTTTTAAACCCTTGGATATATACTCTCACCCTAGAATGGCTATCGAAACACCCGCTGTGATACTCAATTTTAAGGCATACGAGCAGGCTATTGGGGACAATGCAGTAAAGCTTGCTAATATTGCCGCAGAGGTTGCGCAGGCAAGCGGCGTCGAGATTGTTGTGGCACCTCAGGCAGTTGATATCCCAAAAATCTCACCTATCATAAAGACAATAGCGCAGCACATAGACCCACTAAGGCCTGGCGCGGGCACAGGCTCGATGCTCACGGAGGCCGCAAGGGCAGCAGGGGCAGTTGGCAGCCTCATAAACCACTCAGAGCGGCAAATCCAGCACTCCAAAATTGACCTTTCAATTAAAAAGCTGAAAGAGCTCGGCATGACAAGCGTTGTATGCGCTGACACAGCAGAAAAGAGTGAGGAGCTCGCCCAATTCTCCCCAGACTTCATTGCCGTTGAGCCGCCGGAGCTGATAGGCTCAGGCATTTCAGTCTCAACAGCACAGCCGGAAATAATCACAAATACCTTGGAAAAGGTAAGGGCAGCAAACTCAGCTGTCAAGGTACTATGCGGCGCCGGAATCTCAAACAAAGAGGATGCGAAAAAGTCATACGAACTCGGCGCACAAGGAGTTCTACTCGCATCTGCCTTCACAAAGGCCGAGAACCCGAAGGCAGTTCTCGAGAACATAGCGGAGGGCTTTGAATGACTGATGTCCTAACAATTAATGACCTTGACCTTAAAGACAAAACAGTATTGTGCAGGGTAGATTTGAACTGCCCAATCGACCCAAGCACAGGCGAATTCCTGGACGAGAGGAGAATAAAAAAACATTCAGAAACTGTAAAAACGCTTGCAGACGCAGGCGCAAAAGTGGTTGTGCTTGCCCACCAGGGCAGGCCAGGGTCTGATTATGACTTCACAACACTCGAAAAGCACACCGGCAGGCTCTCCGAGTACGTGGGAAGGGAAGTCTCCTACATGCCAGACTTGTTCGGCCCATCTGCAAAGGATGCAATCAAGGACCTTAAATCGGGCGACATAGTCCTTCTGGAAAATGTAAGGTTCATGTCAGAGGAGCTTCTCAAGAGGCCATCCGACGTGCAGGCAACAACTCATTTCGTGAAGAACCTTGCGCCGTTGGCGGACTTTTTCGTCAGCGACGCATTTGCCGCAGCGCACCGCTCCCAGCCATCAATGGTGGGGTTCTGCGAAAAGCTGCCCTCAGCAGCAGGCCTTGTCATGCAGAATGAGCTGGAAAACCTCAGCAAGGCCCGCTCCGCAAAGAAGAGGCCAAGCGTATTTGTTGTCGGAGGCGCAAAAATAGGCAGCTCACTGAGGGTGGTAGACCAGCTCCTTGCCACAGAAAGTGTTGACCACGTTCTCACAGCAGGCCTAGTTGCAAATATCTTCCTCGTTGCAAAGGGATACGAGATAAGGGGCCTTGAATACATAGAGGAGTTTAACAAGCACGTTGCCAAGGCACAGTCCCTCATGAAAGAGTACAGCAACAAGATAGCTGTGCCAGAAGACCTAGCGTGCGACAAGCACGGGGAGAGGATGGAAGTATCAATCTCGGAGCTGCCGCTGCCTTACAG
>JGI10211J34971_10004781_pt1 | contig 10704 bp, 6 predicted proteins | sample Etolagsediment_FD_34971 | JGI IMG/M metagenome (IMG submission 34971)
TCTGCTCCTCCTTCTTCCTTGCCGAGAACGTCGCAAGGTCGCAGAGCTGGAGAAGCAGGTTCCTATGGGAGTCGATGAGGAAGCCTTTTCCAACGATGTGGTCAAGGTTGCGCTTGCCTTCGACGCCGCGCAGGAAGCGGGTGGCCTTCTCGATGTCTGGAGATGTCTCGACGTTCCCGTCTGAGATCAGGGAACCGAGATCGTCGTGCGTTGCCAAACGGGAGTGACATCACTGCCTTCGGCCGGATATGTTACGTGCGATGTCTGTCCTGTTCCAGTGGGGCGGACGTCCACGACCGCCAGTTCGCAGGAGGACGCTATGAACAGAGCCACAAGTGCCCTGATGAGTACGGTCATCTTCTCCGGGGCTTTCATGTCGCATGCGGGCCCTTCTGCAACGCCAAGAGCCCGTGTCGAGAGGAGTCGCGCCGACGTCGTGGCACTGATCGAGAAGGCCGGGAGATCAGAACCTGAGTGGTGGGATTCTGTTCCGCTGGACTACCCCAAGACGCTCGACATGACGTGGACCCCGCCGCCCAGAGGATCGGGGTGGAACACACAGAAGAACATCGGGCAGTACCTTTGGAGCGTGATCAACGAGAACCCCGGGCGCTGGAAACAGGGCGCGAAATTCATGCATCATGTCGCCGAGGTCAACAAAGACCGACCGGACGTCAGGAGACAGGCCTGGAACTCGCTGGGGCACATCTATGCCGACCTGCTCCAGGATCACGCGCGTGGCGCCTACTGGTGGCAGAAGGGCGAGTCGAGGAACATGGTGGGACTCGCAGACTGCTACTGGCGGCTGGGCAGCAAAGAGATGGCTGTGGCAGCGCTCCGGCACGTCTCTTTCGACGGCGACCGATACGGCGCCGCAATCCGGTTGTGGGCGGACATGGGTGAGCCGCGACGAGCTCTTGCACTCGCGGAGAAGACGGCGGAAGCGGGAAACGAAGCCCCGGCGTATCTGTCGGCGGGCAATGTCTGCCGGCTCTACGGGAAGTACGATCTGGCCGTGGAGTACTACGAGAAAGTCCTGGCTGTTCCGACGCAGGGGAACCGGGACTGGAAATTCCAGAAGGACCTGGCCCGAGCGGCCATCGAGACCATCCGCGTGTTTGAGACGCTTGATCTGGCCAAGATTGAGAACGGCACGTACGAGGGAACGAGCATGTCATTTGCCGGACCATTGACGGTTTCGGTCACGGTGGCGCACAACCGAATCGCGTCTGTCAGAGTCCTCAGGCACAAGGATAAACAGTACTACTCGGCCATTACCGAGACGACGAGCAAGATCGTCGAGCAGCAATCGCTCCGGGACATTGACGCGACGACGGGCGCCACGGTCACGTCGGACGCAATCGTGAACGCAACCGCCAGAGCCCTGGCCAACGCTCGGTGAAGATCCGGACACGCCGCGATATGGCGAACAGCACCTCTGTGAACTCCCGGCGCGAGACTGTCAGACAGCCCTTTCGGCGGTGTGTCCAGGTCGTCTGCCTGGCGCTCTTCGTCTACCTGCTGTTTTTCGTGTGCTGGCCGTACTCCGCCGCGCCGTCGGCCGACGCGGTCATGGACATGCCGCACCAAGGTGTTGTCCCTGCTCATTATGCGCGGGATCTGGCCCGGAAAGAGGCCATCCCCGCGGAAGTGTTTCTGGCTCTCGATCCGCTGGTCTCCGTCTCTGCCGCCATAGCCGGGCGCATCTGGACGGGAGCCTTGTGGGGAGCCCTGGCTGTTGGTGTGTTGGGACTGCTGATCCCGCGCGCGTTCTGCAGCTACATCTGTCCTCTCGGCACGACCCTCGATATGGTGGACCTGTGCGCGGCGAAGTTGACAGCGGGGAAGCGCTTGCGTGAACGCGGTTGGGGGAGCGTACGCTTCGCCGTCCTTGTCGCGGTTCTGCTGGGCGCCGTCTTCGGTGTTCTGCTGTCCGGGTTTGTGGCGGCGATCCCGGTCGTGACGCGGGGGATGGTCTTCATCCTCGCCCCTGTGCAGACAGGGCTCCTGCGCGGCTGGCACAACGTTCCCCCGGTCACGGCCGGCGTGGCACTGTCGATCGTCCTGTTCCTCGCGATTCCGACCCTCGGCCTCGTCTCGCGACGGTTCTGGTGTCGGTATGTTTGCCCCTCCGGCGCGCTCCTGTCGTTGGTCAATCTCCTCACGCCTCGCCGCCGCCGCGTCAGCGACGCTTGTGTTGCCTGCGGGAAATGCCGGACGGTTTGTTCGTTCGACGCGATTCGGGACGATTTCCAGGTCGACGTTGCCGCGTGCACCTTCTGCCGGGCTTGTGAGGACGTGTGTCCGGTGGAGGCGATCGGATTCTCGTGTGCGGAGTTCGCAGCCCCCCGTCCACGGCAGGCGGATGCCCGAGCTCCGCGAGTGTGGGCGCGTCGGCAGTTCGTGGGTGCTGCCGTAGCCGGACCGTGCAGCGCATTGGGGCTCCGCTACGGTCTCGGTTCCGGCGCCCTGCCTCTCGTTCGTCCACCCGGGAGCCTGCCGGAACGGGAATTCCTGGCAACGTGTGTCCGGTGCGGCGAGTGCATACGAGCTTGCCCCAACAATGTTCTCCATCCGGTCGGGCCGGAGCAGGGGCTGGACGGTTTGTGGTCTCCTCGCGTGTTGGCCGACTGGTCCGGATGTGAACCGAGCTGCAACAACTGCGGGCAAGTGTGTCCGACCGGTGCGATCCGCGCTTTGCCCCTAACGGAGAAGCGGGCCGCTCGCATGGGGCTTGCGGAGATTGACAAGGCAGCTTGCCTGCCATGGGCGTCCGGCTCGGAGTGTCAGCTCTGCGTGGATGAGTGCCGTGCTGCGCAATACAACGCCATCGAGTTCGAACGAATCGGTGTGGAAGTGGACGACGAAGGCTTCCCGATCGAGGGCACGGGTGTACTGGCTCCTGTGATGGTGCCCGAGCGTTGCGTGGGGTGCGGGCTGTGCCAGACGCGGTGTTACCGAATCAACGCGAAGGCGAAACGCCTCATCGGAGCCAGCGCAATCAAGATCCACGCCGGCGTGGGTTGCGAAGATCGCATCACGCGGGGTTCCTATCTGGACCTTCGCGAAAGGGAACGACGTGAGCGCCTTGAACGGGGTCGTGAGCTTGAGGAGTCGATCTGATGAACACGCGGATGGTTCATGCTTGTCTGATGGCTGCGGGTGCCTTGGCGCTCGCGGGCTGCGCAACTCGGAGAGCGCGGGAGAAGGAGATTGCGATGGCCGCCGAAAAATGTCTGTTGATCCTGGAAAATGACAGAATCCGCGTCGGGATTCTGCCGCACGTCGGCGGGCGGATCGTCCTGCTGCGGCGTCCCGATGGCGAGAACGTGCTGCACTCCGATCCCACGCTGTGGACGACGCCGGAGAGTGAGGCCCCCGAGCCGACTGTCGATGCACCGTTCGCCGCCTACAACGGTCACATCACGTGGGTGGGGCCGCAGTCCGGTTGGTGGACTCAGCAGAACTTGGATGCGGTGCGCAGAGAACGCGCACCTGGATGGCCGCCCGATCCCTGGATCGTGCTTGGACGGTTCGAGGTGGAAGAGAAGACGGAAGACCGTGTCAAGATGGTTGGCCCCGCCAGTCCCGTGACGGGGTTGAGGATGATGCGCGAGATAGAGCTGCGTGATGACGGCACCGTGTTCGTTCGCGTGACCGCCGAGAACACGCGGCGGGAGCCCGTGTCATGGGACCTGTGGTCGAACACACGCATGGCCGGACGGAACCGGTGCTACGTGCCGTGTACGAAGAGCCGTGTGCGGGTGGAGTTCAAGACGGGGAACATGGCGGCCGACCGACCGATGCCGGTTGACGGGGACGATGGCTTCTTCACCTTCGATCCGCCACGCAGGTTCGAGGATGGCGTGATGTCCTACGTGTCCAAAGCCTTCATTGCTCCGAAGATCGGTCTCATCGCCGGTTTCACGTCCGAGGACGTGTTACTGAAACGCGCCGAGTTGCCCGGGCCGAAAGACGTACACCCCGAGCAATCTCCGGTCGAGATCTACCAGGCGTTGAGTGCAGACGGCAAGAGAGACTTGCTCGAACTCGAAATGCACGGTCCGTTCCGCACCCTCGCTCCCGGCGAGAGCATGACCTTCGAGGAAACGTGGCAGGTGTTGCCATACCGTGGACCCGACACGCCTGCGGCACACGTTAGTTTCTTGCGCAAACTGGGCGTGGAGTGAAGAGTGATGCGTGAAACGTGATGCGTGATGCGTGATGCGTGAAACGTGATGGTTGCTGGGCGAGACAGGTAGGGCTCATGTTTCGCTGTCGTGCCTGTTGGCCTTCCTCAGCGGGACGCGGTCGTGCGCGGCATGTCACTTGACTGCGAAGACGGGCCGGGTTACTGTTGTCTCGTAGGCATGCCTCCGGGGGCGCGATACATCAAGCGATGCGCGCCTGGCGGGGCGAGCTCCATCACACGTTCCCTCCGAGCGTCCACTGGCCCTCCTCAGCATGCGTGGGCGACCGTCGGCAGCTATCGGCCAGGGAGAAAGCGAGGTGAGCATGAACAAGGCGTGGATAGTGGGGGGCGTCTTCTTCGCTGTTGGGATGGTGCTTGGCGGCGCCTTGGTGCTCCTCCGGTCCCCGGCACACCATCCCGAGCCTGCACCGAGTTTGTCGGCCGATGCGGGCAGTGAACGTTTGCCGCCTCTCTTTGGCCCCGGGGAGGTGTCGAGGCAGGCGGGGCACGCGCTTGAGTTCCGCGGGGGGCAGTCTGTTGCGATCCCAACCCTCCGCTACAGGGGCGACCACCCGATCACCCTCGAGGCCCGAGTGGTACCCACCGTTGTGCGCTACTCGACCGTCATTGCCAACTTCCAGCACTCCGGTCTCGGCCTGCAGATCGGCCAGGGCGGACACTGGTCCTTCGTCTTCCACGACGCCAGGCAGTACCAGGCGGCGGCCTCCGACGCCCCTGCCTTGCCGGGGAAGCCGGTTCACCTGGCCGGGTGCTTCGATGGCAGCAGCATCGCATTGTTTGTGGACGGCGAGCTTCAGAGCAAGACGGCGGAGTGCAACGGTCGACACCGGGCTTCTCCCTTCCCGTTGATGATTGGCGCCGACCCCAACTCGCATGGCATGCCGGAGAAGCGCTTCATCGGTGCGATTGACGATGTCCGGGTCTCGGGAGTCGCGCGTTACACGGAGGCATTTCGTCCTCCGCCCGTCCTCGAGGCAGATGAACACACGTTGGGGCTCTGGGACTTCGACTCCAGGACGGAGGTCGCGTCAGACACATCCGGCAATGGGCATGACGGCAGAATCATCGGCGGCGGGAATTACATCGCGTCCTGGATTCTGCCTGTCTATTTCGACAGGTATGAGCGGCTCAGGCGGGTGTTGACTGCCGCGAGGAAGACCGCCGGACTATCGCAGGAACAGCTCGCGGAACAGATGATGCGCCCCCACGCGTTCGTCGCCGGCTACGAGGCGCAGACACAAACGATCGGTGTCGTCGATTTGCTGCACATCTGCGATGTCCTGGGCGTCAATTCGGAGCCTATCCTGTGGCAGCTGACCGGGCCGGACACAACGCAACGGGAGGAGACGAGTGCTGGCCACGAGGCGGAGGAGTAGCACGTCTCGCCATCCGCGGTGTCCTTTCCCGTCCGTCATTTCCCGGCGACGATGCGAACGGGGTCTGGTGAGTAGAAGTGCAACTCTCGGCCGCCGGGGACGTCGTTCAGACTGAAGGCAGTTCCGCCTTCCCACATGGCTTTCCACACCTCGAGTTGATCATCGACTTGGACGAATCCTGCGGAATCCGCAAGCGCGATCGGCGCGTCGCCGATATGGCTCACGCGGGTGACGCCTGCAGCGTGGACGAGGACCGTGTTCGCATCGGCCAGTTTCATCTCCCTCAGCTCCGTTCGCGCCATCACGGCCCAATCGCCCAGGCCGCCAGCGTACGGACCGATGTAGTTCTTGAGGATTAACGTGGAGTCGCCGTGTACGATGTCGGGGTTGATGTCGCCGTAGATGATGTCGATGCCGCGATGGCGCCTCGGCCGGGCTGCCTGGAGTGATCTGTAGCCGCTGGTCGCAACGTCGATGACAAACGCGTCCGTCTCGTAGATCACATGGCCCCAGTAGCGGTTGCGTGCGATTTTCGCTCCGCGCTCGCGGTCCAGCGACAGGATGATCTTCTCCAACGCGTCCGTGTAAACCGGCCCGGCCTGCATCGCACCGTCGAACACAACTGTCGCTTTGATGTCGGCCGGAGCACGCCAGCGCGCCAGGACGGCACGACGTCCGTGCGCCAGCAAGGTGTCGACCTGGCCGTCGTACGTGTACCGTATCCCGCTCTCGGGATCTTCGGCCAGCGCATTCCCTTTGCTGACAGCCCCCATCCTGGCTGGTTCGAACCGTGTCCTGGTCTTCTTTCGCCGGTCCTGATACTCGACCATCTTCCCGGGGATTTCCGTCACGTCCACTCCTTCCTCCCACGGCAGACGCTGCGTGACGTTGTCGAAGGTCATGCGGGGAAGCAGTACGCGATTTGTGTTGAGGTCGCCGCAGACGTAGAGGAAGCCGGGCGTCCGCCTCATCCATGCGTTGAGTTTGGTTACGAGCGCGTCCGTCACGCCTTCGCGGGAGGCGAGGACCATGATCGTGTCGTAACGCGAGAAGTCCACGAGACGGGCGCTCTGGTAGGAGGGGACCATGTCGAATCCCTGTACCAAGCCCATGGCAGGCATTGGGAAGGTCTCGCCGTCGCCCGTGCACGCCGTGTCGGTCGGGAAGACCAGCAGCGTGTCGCGTGGAGTCGCGTCGGGCTTGGGCAGATTGGCGAGGGCGCGTGTGTTGTCGGTGTTGAAGATGTTCATCCACGAACACCCGGTCATGGCATTGAGGAAGTGGCTTTCGACTTCGACATTGTACCGTTCCTCGACCTCCGCTTCGATCTTGGCGTCCACATCATCGAGTGAGATGTCCAGGCCGTCCAGATCGACGTCCACCGCTCCTCCACCCGGTTCGCCGTCCTCGGGCCGGTACTTCTTCTCTACCTCGGCCACGATCCGGTCGCGGACCTTGTCCCAGTGGAAGCTCTGATCGCCCTTGATCATCTTGTTGATCTGGTCGGTGAGGGCAGGGGACCAAGGCGTGAGGGGAAACGTGCGGATGCCGCCGGTGTCCTTGCCCTTGGTGGACATGGACTTGTATCCCACGTGGTTGAAGTAGGAGGGCTCGATGCCCGAGGCGTACAGCGCCAGCGCGGCACGTGTGCCCATGTAGTTGCGAAGACGCCACGGGCCGGGCGGGAACGTGGTGTCGGTGTAGACCGAGTCGAGCTGGAACCGGGCCGGCGACCAGTCGCCCATCCACGTGACCATGGCCGTGGGCTTGCCGGGGTGAATGGCGCGCATGACGGCGCCTCGGCGGTAGTGCCCCAGCAGGTTGTTGTAGTCGTAGCTCCACGAGTAGTCACCGTCGCAATCGATGCGGTCGAACGCGTCCCGCGTGGCCCCGAGCATGTAGCTCATGGTCTGCGGGAACAGGCGCAAGTCGGGGTATTTGCGCTGGAGGGTGAGGCGCACGATTCTGGTGATCCAGTTCGTGAGCTCGACCAGCGTCAGGTTCTGGTAGTAACGGTAGTACGTCGGCATCTCCGGTTCCGCTTCGCGCAGGTCGTCGTCCGACTCGGTCGACAGCAGGTCGGGGCGTCCGAGCTCGAGCAGGAACGCCCGGCGGAAATCCTCCCGGTTGGCGCCGCCCGGCGTGTGCGGTTCGTCGAACAGGCAGCAATACGTCAGGTTCCCGGCAATCTTGTCGAACGTCTCGATCTGATCCAGCAGGTGCAGCAGGTAGTTGTTGCGCTGGCCGATGCTGTTGTTCCACGAGCGCATACCCCACTTGGTCTGGTCGGTCGGTGCACTGATGACGCGTCCGAAGCGGTAGCCTTGGTCCACCAGTTTGCGTGCTTCCCCGGCGTCCCTCGGCAGGTCGCCCAGCCAAAGCTGCCAGCCGTTGGGCAACTCGCCCCCCTCGGTGTGCTCGCGTGTGCCCAATTCGAGACGGACGCACTCCGGCTTCGGCTCCCCCGTGCAGTGGGCCAGCGCGTCTTCGAGCGCCATCGTCATCCACGCGTTCGTTGCTTTCCCCAACGCGATCTCCACGGCCTGGGCATCGGTCGCTGTGCCGCGCCGTTCGAGGATGTCTGCTGCGAAGAGCCGGACAATGAAGTAAGGAGACTCAAGCGCACCCAGCGCCATGTCGTGACAGCGCGAGTCATCCAGCCGGTCCAGTAGCCGCAGGGCATCGGCCCGGATGTACTCGTTAGGGTGCTTGGTCACAGCCCAGACGAGCTCGTCGATCAGTGCCGGGGTGCATAATCCCTCGATCAGCCGAAGCGCCGCCAAGTTGGTGCGCAGGCTCGGGTCTGCGAGCATCGCACGGGCCAGACGTTCCCGATCATCGGTGTGCAGCGCGTAGGCAACGTTGCACGCGCGTGTGCGTACATCGCGATGCGGGGACTTGATGAGTTGGCCGATCAACTCGGCGTGACCCGTGTCGTTCTGACGGGAGATGGCATCCAGCAGCGCCATCTGGACTCCGGAAGCCGGATCCCCGCCTGCGATCTCCGCAATACGGCCGAGCTCGGTTGGTGCCAACTCAAGGCAGAGCGCCGTGGCTTGGGAACGCACGTCTTCGTCGAGAGATCCGAGTTGCGCTCTCACGGACGGCACCAAGTCCACGAGCTTGAAGTGACCGACCAGCGCCATCGCGGCTAGTTGCTCTGGCCCATGCGCCGAGGAGAGCGCACGGTCGATTGCCCGCAGCAGCGGAGCAGGCTCCTCGAACAACCCCGTTGCTTTGCTCAACGCGAAGGCGCGCATGGAGGCATCATCCCCTGCGAGAATGTCCGTGAGCAGGCGTTTCGCCTCGTCGGGGTCTTTCGCTTCGTCGATGACGGTCGACGTGACGAACCGCCGCACCTCAGACGTCGCGTCGTCCCGGGCTGCGCGGAACGCCGGCGAGTCTGTCCGCCGAAGCCGTGCCAGGGACCTGAGTGCGGCCAGACGGGCCTCGGGCGCCTTGTCGCGGCACGCGGCCTCGATTGACTTCAAGACCGAATCGCGCACCTTGAAACCGCCCAGTGATTCCGCGGCGGCCGCGCGCACATCCGGTTCCGGGTCATCGGCGAGGGTCGAACACAGACGATTCACCACTTTGGTGTTCTCGATCCCGGAAAGCGCAAGGCAGACGTAACGCCGGATCCGCGGCGTTGTCTCCGTCTTCTTGACGGCGCTCTGTGTCGCGATCGCGCTCCCCGGCATCGCCGTGTCGGCTTCGTCCAACATCGATCCCAGGTCCAGTGAGCTGCCCGAGACATGCAGGATCTTGAGCGAATCCCGCAACAGGTGCGCGTCGGCGCGCAACCGCGAGTTGTAGGGCTCGACCAGTGACTCGGCCCAGCGTGAGTTGAGTCCGCGCAACACGTGAAGGTCGAACATGGCCGGACTGGCGATTTCCGTGCCCGGACGCCCGCGTCGCGTGATCGGCTTCAGCTTCATCCGGAGCGCCCATGCCAACCCGCGGAGAAACTCGGGATCGCCATTGATGATCGCGGTCGCCGTGTCGTTTGGGCGGTCCCACGGTTTGTCGTTGTAGGCGTTGGGGATGTAGCCGATCCAGCCGGCCCACTGGGTGAACAACTCCGGCTTGGTCGTCTCGGGGTCTGCGAGTTCCGCACGAAGCTCCCCGGACAGCTCGACGCCCAGGGATGCGAACACCTGATTCGCCACTGCGGCGATCGCACGTTTCGGGTGCTTGAGAGCTTCGGGAACCGTGCCGGTCTGCGTATCGCCGTGCACGTGAACCGCGTACTGGAACGCACCGTCGCGAATGCTCATCTCGACATACGCATCCGCCGCAAAAAGCTCCTGCCAGCCTGCAAATGCGTCGTCGGACTGGAATTTGTAGAGCCCGCTCTCCACAAGTCCCTTGAAGCCCGACGTGTCTGTCCACCGCACCGACTCGACGTTGTCCACGCGCTCGATCGTCTCCTGCAGCACCGTGCCGGCGGCTCTGATAAGCGAATCGGTCGGGCCGAGCGCTGCCCAACCGTTCCCGACCGGCATCACGGTCATCAGCGCCACGCTCCTGGCCGGCTCCTGTGCGCCAGCGGCGCCCAGAGCGGCACACGCGGCGAAAAGGCACGCAGCGCGGCTAACAAGCGACAGTCTCGCCACGGTTCGCTCCCAAGGGCTGTGGACGTAAATCATCACACGCCCCAGTATTGTGCTTGTAGTCGGTTCGTCAAGCGAACCGGCGGCGTTGCCAGGCCGTGGCCGAGAGATCACTTCGCTCAGGAGGACGGATCGATGCCGAAGACAGCGATGCGCAAGTGCCCCAGTTGCACGGAGTGGTTCTATCCTGACCGGTACAACGCCTACCAACAGACGTATTGCACGAAGCCGCGTTGCCAGGCCGCCAGCAGACAGGCAAGCAGGGAGAAGCGGTCGGCGAAGAACCCGGACCACTTCAGAGGCACGTGGAACGTCGAACGCGTCCAGCAGTGGTGCAGGGAGCACCCCGGATACTGGCGACGCGGCAGGAGATGCTCGGACACGAGTCTCTGGAGACGCTCAAGAAAGAAAGGGGACGGGCGTTTTGTGAACTCCTACGCCTACAGGGGGCGGAGTGCTGCCGGTTGATGGAGAGATGGTGGCAGCAATGGTGCGGAAGTCG
>JGI10211J34971_10004786_pt1 | contig 10699 bp, 11 predicted proteins | sample Etolagsediment_FD_34971 | JGI IMG/M metagenome (IMG submission 34971)
GAATATTATAATAAATTAATTTCAAACCAAATTACAATATGTTCAGGACCCGCAGGTGTTGGTAAGAGTTATATTGCAATGAAAGCGGCTGTTGATTTACTAATGGAACCTGATAATGGTTATGAGAAAATTATTATCGTAAGACCAGCAGTCGAAGCCGAAGAAAAATTAGGATCATTACCAGGAAATTTAGAAGAAAAGTTAGACCCTTACATTTTTCCATCTTATTATCTTTTAAATAAAATTATTGGAAAAGACGCAAGGGAAAAACTAAAAGAAGCTGAAATTATTGAGGTGTTTGCTTTGGCATATATGAGAGGAATGAATATTGATAATTCAATACTAATTTTTGAGGAAGCTCAAAACTCGACTCCAAACCAAATGAAACTTCTTTTAACCAGAATTGGATTTTCAAGTAAATTCTTTATATCAGGAGACTTGGAACAAACTGATAGATATAAGGATAAAAAACAATCAGGTCTTTACGATGCGATAACAAGGTTTAATTTTATTAGTGATATTGGGACTTTTGAATTCAACGATAAAGATGTTGTAAGAAATCCATTAATTTCAAAAATACTTCAAAAATATGACGAGAATCGCGATTGATATTAACGGTGTTCTAAGAGATACTATTGGTAAGTTTGATCAATTATATGAGAAACATTTAATTGAAAAAAATGAAGATCAATTTTTAGGTCAAACTTATGAACTTGATATGTCAGGTAATACCGAAATTATTGAAACCTCAGAAGATAACTTTAAGTATGAAAAATTATCTGATGTTACCACTCTTAATTTAAACGATCATTATACATTTAAGAGTTCAGAAGAACTTTTTAATTTTATGTTTGAAGAATATGCTATGGAATTATTTGGTCACGCTCCGTCCACCGAAATGACAACATTTAATATGTTAAATGACTTGTATTTTGATTTAAGAGATGATAACGAACTTTTAGTAGTGTCTCGAGAGATTGGTAAATCAAAACCATCATCACTATTTTTTCTATCTAAATTCGGATGTCTTTTAGAAAAAGTTGTATTTTTTAGTGATATCACAACTAATGATATGTGGAATCAAGTAGATATTTTACTTACCGCAGATCCTATGTTATTATTAGATAAACCAACAAACAAAATTGTTGTAAAATTTAACACATCCTACAATAAACAAATTTCGTCTGAATATGAGGTATCATCTTTATCTGAGTTTGGCGAAATACTAAAAAAATTAAAAGAAAATGTTATTTAATATATTTGGTGAAAATTATTACATAGATATCGACAAAGTAGAAAAAGAAGTCGAGATGGCAAATTTAAGTGGAGAATCACAAATTCATTTAGTCAAATACGAATTAATTAAAACTATGATTGAGGTTTTGATAACAGAATCAGAACCAGTTGATGAAAAAATGGGACCAACTAATAGTGAATTAACTATTCCCTTTAAAATATCATTTAATAGTTTAGTAATGAAAAACATAATAAATAAAATATAATACAATATGAGCAACGACAATTTTGAAAAGTTAGAAAACTCCATAAATAGAATGAAAGAAAAACTTTCACGAATCTATTTTATGGTTCAAGACACTAAAGGGAATGCGAAAGCATCGGTTCGTTATATCTACCAAATGGCTTTGACATTAAAAAGAAATGGATATAACTCAATAATTCTACACGAAAAACCTGAATACTTTGGTGTATCATCTTGGTTAGGTGAAGAGTATATGACAGAACTTGATCACAGAGCAATCGAAGGAACGAGTTTGGAAATTTCTCCTGATGATTTAATTATCATTCCTGAAATCTACGGATTTATCATGGATCAAATTACAAAACTTCCTTGTGGAAAAATTGTTTTAAGTCAGGCATTTGATCACATATTTGAAACTTTACAACCAGGACAATCTTGGTCACAATTAGGTTTTTATAAGTGTATTACAACATCTGAAAAACAAAAAGAATTAATTGAATCTGTTATGAGAAATATTAGTGTTGATGTTGTTGAACCTTACATTTCTGAAAACTTTCAAAAAAATGAGTTCCCACCAAAAACAATCATTAATATTCACACAAGAGATCAAAGAGACACAGCAAACTTAATTAAAAGTTTCTATGTTAAATTTCCACAATATAGATGGATTACTTTTAGAGATTTAAGAGGTCTTAGTGAATCTGAGTTTTCTGAAGCAATGAAAGACAGTTTTATTTCTGTTTGGATTGATCAAACAAGTTCATATGGAACTTTTCCTTTAGAATCAATGAAGATGGGTATTCCAGTGTTAGGTTTAGTTCCTGACATTGTTCCTTCTTGGATGAATGAAAATAACGGTTTATGGGTTAATAATAAAACGATTATTGTAGATGTATTAGCAGACTTCATTCAAAATTGGTTGGAGGATAATTTAAATCCTGAACTTTTTGATCAAATGGAAAATACACTTGGTAATATTAGCACAAAAGAAAGTTTCGAGAATAACACATTATCACTATTCTCAAACATTTTTGAAAAACGAATCACTTCTTTTGAAGATCAACTTTCTAAATTTGAAACAATATAATTATGAATACAGAACAAAAAATTTCAGTAATTTTACCGATTAAATCGGCAAAAGCAATCGGATTTGAAGACTTTTTTGATAAGTCAATTCAGTCCGTAAAAAATCAAAAAGATCACTTGAACGAATTAATAATTGTTCACGGCAATGAAGAACTATTAATCAATCACTTAACATCATATGATTTTGGTGATTTAAATGTGGTTTTAGAAAATTGGACTCAGGAACCTAACTTCGCAAAACAAGTCAATCACGGAGTATCAATTTCAAATTCTAATTGGTGTTCAATTTTAGAGTTTGATGATGAGTATTCAAATATTTGGTTCAAAAACGCAACAAAATATATGGGAATCTATAAAAATGTTGAGGTATTTTTACCGATCGTTGTTGATATTGATGATAAAATGGTATTTGCTGGTTTCACAAATGAAGCAACATTTGCACAAAATATTTCTTCTGAAATGGGTATTTTAACAAATGAAACCTTACAAAATTTTCAAAACTTTCAAATTTCAGGAATGGTTTTCCAAAAAGAAAAATTCTTAGAAGTTGGTGGTATTAAATCAAATCTTAAATTAACTTTTGGTTATGAATTATTTTTAAGATTGACACATAACTCGGCAAGAATTATGACAATTCCAAGAATCGGATACAAACATATGAATCTTAGAGAAGGATCTATTTTTTGGAATTACAAAAATGGTGAAAATAGATTAACTCAAGACGAAGCGAGATTTTGGATCGAAACTGCAAAAAAAGAATATTTTTTCAACTCTGAAAGAGATATACAGTATGAATCACAAGAAGTTTAATGTCAGAAATCCAAACGGAAATATCGAACGAAAAGAAAAAGAAAGGAAGAAAACCGAGCACATTAAATTACTTCGCAGAAAGAGAAGAAAAAGCTGTTAGAGATTTTTTAACAGCGGAGACTTTTGAAGAACGAAATAAGATTTATAATGAATTCTTAAAAGATCCTTTAGATAAAATGATATCATCTATAATTAGAAGATATAAATTATATAGAAAAGACATGAACTACGAAGAAATTCATGTTGATACACATTCATTTCTTATGACCAAAATAGAAAAGTTTAAGCCTTCAAAAGAGAAGAAGGCTTATTCTTATCTTGGGACAATTTGTAAAAATTATCTGATGGGACAAATTATGAAGGACCAAAAAGAAATGAATAGAAAAATTCCTTACGAAGATATATCTTCAGATTTAACCAACAGACCTGAAATGTCATATGTTATTGATAATGATGATCTTAGTTCGGAATATGTTATTAAAAAATTTCTTGATAAATTAAAAAATGAACTAAATAATGATGATTGTAGCGATCAAGAATTTAAATTAGGATCGGCAATCTACGACTTATTTGAAAATTATGGAACTATATTTCCAGACACAAATAACAATAAATTTAACAAAAATATTATTTTATTTGAGTTAAGAGAAATGACAAATTTGTCCACCAAAGAAATCAGAAATTCTATAAAAAAGTATAAAAAACTATATTTTGATTTAGTTCAAGATTTACTCAAAAGTTAATATTTATTTATTATGCCAAGACCACCAAAAAAAGAGATTAATTTAAGCAAAGAGTCAATGTTATCATTGATGCAAGAAATATACAATGAACTTGTAGAACAAAGAAATACCGCAATTAGAATTCAAAATAAAATGTTAACTATGATGAAAGAACCTGAAGATATGACTCTGATTGGTCCTGTAATCGAAAAACAACAAAAAATAATTAATGACTGTGTGGATAAGAAATTAACTCTTTCTAAACTTCAAGCACAAATGTGGCAAAAAAATACGGAAAAAGAAGAAGATTTCACACTTTCTGATTTAGATATTGATGATGAAACTTTTCAAAATTTACTAAAAAAAGATATGAACAAAGATGAGTCATATAAAATGAAAAAATAATAAATTATGGCAGTCGATATTAATAGTGAATTAAAAAAAGCAGCCAATAAGACTAATGTTTATAAAACCTATAAGGAATATAAACAAGGATATGACGATTTAAAAAAGAAGGCCGGAGACTCGCAAGAACCGGCAAATAAGTTTTTGTCAAATCAGTTAGGTAAATTTGTTGAAAATAGAAAAAAACATACCTCAAACGCAAAGACTTTCATTGATGAACTAATAACTCAACTTAAAGAATTAAAAGGGTCGGGATTAGAAACCGATACATTAATAAAAAGAATTTTTGTTAATTCATTAAAAAAAATTAAACCAGAACTTAAGGATTTAATTATTAGTGAGGCTCAGAAGGCTTTAGCGTGTAGTAATTTACAAGAATATCAGTTCAACACCACTTATTATATACCAGTTAAATCTGTTGATTTATTTGGTATTTTGGAGTCATCACCTCAAGAACGAGTTGGTAAGTTATTTTACGAAAAAGACCCAATTTCATTTAATTCTTTTCCTTTTTCCATGAATAAAGAATTATATGACAGAATACAAAATTTAAATCAACCATATACCGCAGTTGCAGGAACCGATTATTTAGGAACATCACAACAAAATTTATTTGACATCAGTTATGTTGAAAGTTACTTTGACATTCCAACTCAACAAACCATACAAGGTAGCTTTTTTAAAGTGGATTTAAAACCAAGACAAACAGCACCTGTTATTGATGAATTTTTAAATGACTACTATAGCACAATAGACATATTAGATTATAAAACATTTTTTACAAATTTAACTGATTACGTTACAGGGGCAATATCTTTTAGTAGAGGTGATGGTAAATTAAAATTAGCATCAATTCAAAAGTCACTTATGATAATGCAAAGAATTTTGGGATTATGTTCAGATTCAAATAAAGAAATAAATGTTGGTGGGACATCTAAAGTATCAGAAGTTGACAACATTGACGAATCTTTCTATGAATTTACTGATATCGATTTAAGAATAATAGATCAAATCACATCTGATATTAAGTTAGGTGTCGTTGAATTTGAGGATTGTGATAATATAAAAGTTCCCATGAATGTTGATGCGGTTTTAACAGCATTAGATGATTTAGTATTTAATGAAGATACTTCGGATGTTAATGAAATTAATAACGCTTTAGGTGTTATCTATCCTGTAGTTGATGAGGACCCTACTTTCAAACTGGCAATCGATGCTGGGTTCTTTCAACAATTTATAAAAGCACTAACTAATACTGTTTTATCACCAAAGGCAGTATTACCGATTATGATTGCAGCTGGTATGGTAAATCAACCAATTTTCAATCAAATAGGTAATTTGGAAGATTTTTTAAAAAGATTTAAAAATTTCTTTAATGAATTTTTAACAAAAATCGCATCAGTTTTTACAAAGGCCGTATTTGACGAACTTAAAAAAGAAATTAAAGTTTTGGTAAGTCTTCTTTTGAAGGATATTGCAGATGAAAAAACTAAAAAGAAATATCGTATGATTTTGTCTATTGTTGCAATTTTACCAGCATTAACTCAAGTGGTTAAAGATTTTAGAGAATGTAAAAGTGTCTTAGATGAATTATTACAATTGTTAAATATTGGTGTTAGAAAACGACTTGACGTTTTATCTGCTGCGGGTGGTGATTTACCATTACCACTTTTACTATCCGCAAGACTCTTAGATGGTTATTCGCCGACAAGATCTTTTTTGAATACGGTTCAAAATTTACAAGAGTTAGGAATACCAACAGGGCCAATGCCAGATGGAAGTCCAAATAAGTTTTTAGCATCAATAAAAGCAATGATTGACGGTAATTCACAAGAAATTGCGGAAAATGGAAAAGTCGCGATCGGAATAGGTCCATTAACAATTACTCCTGCGGGAGTTACAATACCAAAAGATGCATATGGAAAGTTCATTTAATATTAACGAAAAGAAAATAAGGGCTGGTGAAGTTTTAGAAATTATTAAAGACTACAAAGAAAAGTCTAATAAAGATTTAAAAATTGCCATGGACTTTATTCAAGAAGATTTCACTTTAACAAAAGAGTCAATATTAAAATTGACACATCATTTAGATAAGTTAGAAAATACATATAATTTACTATATAAAGAATATACTGAGAGGACTAAAATAAAATGAATGACGATAAATTAATATCACAAGGATTTGTAATTAACAATCAAGACCCTTTAATGTTAGGAAGAATTAGAGCGGTTCCTGTTGAGGAGCTAGAATCTGCTTTATTACCTGAAGATTGGAATGAGGAGACTGATATATGGACAGAAAAAGATCCTCTAATTTATTTACCCCTTTTACCGTATTACATTAGTCAAGTCCCAAAAGTTGATGAATATATACACATATTCTATTACAACAAAAGACAAGTAATTGACAATTCAAAGTTTTATATTCAAGGTCCAATCACAAGACCGCAAAATAATAGTTTTGAATACTATAAAAATTCAGAATCAATGCTTGCAAGTGGGACATTTTTAAAACAAGCGAATAACATAAAAGATCCTTTAACTTTTGAATTAAAAGGTCAATCACAAGGGATTTACCCTGAACCTGGTGACAATTCTATTTTAGGAAGGGGAACGTCTGATGTAATTGTTAAAGAAAATGACGTTTTAATTAGAGCAGGAAAAAATATAAAAAGTCAAACCGCAGGGTTTAATCTACCGACACCAAGACAAAATAGAAGTTTTTTACAAATATCACTATACGATCAAGAAAAAAAAGAATTAGAACCAATAAATCGAAGAGTCTTTTCAAACAAACCCCAATTAGTTAAAAAATTAATAGAATGGGATATTACCGATGAGTTTATTTTGACAGGTTTTACAAGTGGAGGTGGGGTTACAGGAACAACAACATATAATGGTAATATTAAGTTATATTCTTTATTACCAAAAGATCAAACAAAAACTACCGAAATTGATATGACCACACCTTTAGATTCTTTTAAAAGTGGTCCTGAATATACTTTAGACTTTACAGGTAAGACTTTAGATGAGGGTGTTAAAATAATTAATCAATTTATAAATGGTGTTAATCAAGGTAAAATAAATGTTGATGGATATACCCAATTTCCATTAGAGAATGATACCAAATTAGAAAAACAATTTCCATTCTATTTTAGACCTTCAAAAGATAGTATTGACAAGTTGTCATCAACAGGGTCAACCGATTTTAACATGATTAACAATTTCTTTAGACGAATTAAATTATTACCATCAGATCGTCAATTTGGAAGTGTTTTAGTTTGGTCAAAAAACGTTGTAGGGGAACAACTTACATTACAAAAGGAAACTTTAAGACAAAGTGTTTATACACCAAATCCGGTGTCGTATGGAACAATCGCCTCTGATTTTGTTTATTTATTATCACATAAATCAGATATACCATCAAAACAAAAAATTAATCTCGAACCGAAAGAAACTCTATATGGGATTTCACAAGAATATTTTACGGAGCAAATTTTACCAAATACCGACCCAATGGTTAGAGGAAACGAACTTATGAAACTTCTAACATTGATTGTCAATTTTTTAGCATCACATGTTCACAATATTAATGAGGCTCCGATTCCAATTGGAACTGATGGGACTCAATTAGAAGATATAAGAAAAATCTTACAAGACGCAGATAATTCAATTTTAAATCAAAATATTCGAATCAATTGATATTTATAAAGAAAAAGTAAATGTCGATTCACAATTCCTACTTTAGTAGAAATAATACAATAGTATACAACAGTTATGTAAATACGGGAAGAAACCCTGTAATGCAACTGTATTACGGTGAAGGTGGTTTAGTTAGTCCTATTGGATATTCTAGATTCATTTTTGATTTAGATCTAACATCTTTACGTGAAAAAATTGCTGACGGAACAATTTCTACAAATTGCCAAAATTCAAGTTTGACTCACATATTGAAAATGACGAATACATCGTCGTTTAATAACGAATTATTAAACACATCGATGCCCGATGGTAGTTTAAGATCAACGTCATTCGATTTAATTTTATTTAGAATACCACCAATTAATTTTGATCCTGCATTTCCACAAATATGGGATGAGGGAGTTGGGTATGACTTTTATGATGTTCCTGATCAATTAGGACCAAATAGAGATTATTCAGTAAGACCTTCAAATTGGTTTCAAAGAACAACAATTAATAATTGGCAACAAGCAGGAATTTATGACAATACAAACGGAGGTTTAGTTCCTTTTTCATCAATAACAATCGTTGACATCCAACATTTTGAATTTGGGAATGAAAACATCGAATTTGATATGTCCACAGAAATAAATGATGTTTTAAGTGGAGCAATACAAAACCCAACAGGGTGGGGAATTGCATATCTACCACAGGTTGAAAATTTATCAGGAACTACAGGGACATATTCAGTTGGGTTTTTCACACGACACACACAAACATTTTATGAACCATATCTTCAAACAACATATAACGATTTAATTGATGATAGTAGAAATAATTTTTCTATGGGTAGATCTAATAAGTTATATTTATACGCATATGAAGATGGTGATTTTGTTAATTTAGATCAAAATCCTTTGGTATCACTTTCAGATTCTTCAGGAACCCCAATTGTTGGTCTTCAAAATCTAACAACATGCAGAAGAACAAAAGGAGTTTATGAGGTGACGATTCCACCATTAATTGGTTATCAAACACCTTGCACATTCACAGATACTTGGTCTAACATTGAATTGAATGGATTTAATTTACCAAATCAAGTTAATGAATTTGTTTTATATCCATTTAAAAAAACAATACAAATCGGAACAAATACAAATGATCCAGCTCAATACGGATTTTCATATTATGGAATCAAACAAGATGAAAGAATATTAAATACCGATATTAGAAAAGTTGGGGTTGTTATTAAACAAGCATATACAACAAACAAACAACTTCCAAACATAGATGGTCAATATAGGGTTTATGTAAAGGAGGGAACAACTGAAGTTATTGTTCAAGATTGGACAACTTTAAATAAAACACCAAATGAATATTATTTCATATTTGACACAAGAGACAAAATTGCAAATGAATATTTCATTGACATTAAGGTTACAACTTCAGGACAAGTTAATGTTTATAAACAACAAATTAATTTCTTTATTGTTAATGTTAAACCAGAATAAAGAGATATTTATAAAATAAAATATTATGGCAGATTATTATTATTCAGGTCAAAGTTGCGTTGACAATTCGGTTATTGCGGTATTGAGCGCTATGACACCATACAATATTGGTGATGTTGTTGGTGCAATTGGTCCATTTGATTGTTTTACTATTACATCTTTAGCAAATTCTGGAGACACAGGAACTTTAAGTATTGTTGATAGTTATGACGATTGTATTTCTTGTATTAAAGATGGAGGTGGTGTTTTTATTTTCTCAGAATGTTCAGATCCTACGTCATTATTTAGCATTGATGTTAATGAATTTAACACGGTTCCATCATTTCTTCAATCATATTATTTAGAATTAACAGGATCGACAGGTTGTTTTGTATTTCAAGAATGGAACCCGTCAGATATTCCAGATGAATCTATATCGTTAATATTAGGACCATACGAAGAATGTAATGTATGTGAAGGATATAACATCCCAACTTCAGCAAATACCGAATACACACTGTGCACAACCGACTGTGATGGAAATCCTGTAGAGTTAGAATTTCCTCATCCTGTGTATACAAATAATTATGGAAATGCAGTTACTCAATTAAACGCAGTTCAATTAGGAGGACCAAACGGATTAAATAATTAATAATATGAGAAATTTAGATTCAATTATTAGAAGAGTTATTAAAGAAACTCACGAAGAAAAATCTTCACGATATATGTTCTTTTCAAATTTAGAACAAATGAGAAGACAATGTGACTTACTTTTAGATTTAGATAGAGATATGGTTGAGGAAATACTAGAACATGGACACGATTGGGCTCAAGACCATATTAGTGAAGCAAAAAATAATATGGATCAAGTTTTTGATTTTTTAATGAATGAAACCAATTCCGATTCTGATATGGAAATGGAAGACAATATCATGATGGAAGGTAGAAAAAAAACAGGAACAAAACTTTGTGCGAGAGGAAAAGCCGCCGCTAAAGCCAAATATGACGTATACCCCTCGGCATAT
>JGI10211J34971_10004787_pt1 | contig 10697 bp, 8 predicted proteins | sample Etolagsediment_FD_34971 | JGI IMG/M metagenome (IMG submission 34971)
ATATTGATTATGATCATACTTCCAAGAATAAAGGCAAGTATAAAAAAGAACTCTTGGATAAAAATTCGATTATTAAATTATGATTTATAAATTTTATACACCTCTAAGCGAATGTGTAAAATGCTTAATTTTTTATAATAATTTCAAATAATATATATATATATATATTGTATGGTATTAAAGAAAAATAGAAAATCACCTTCCAAATCAGCCACATTATATGAAGAAGGTGTGATTGAATGGGGAAATGATAGTGAGTTATGGGCTGTAAAAAAATATAAAAATGGTACTAAAAGATGGACTCCATATCATAGTGCAGAAATTTTTGGATATACTCCATTAACTGCTAAAATTCTTAAAAAAAATATCAATAAACCAATCATAGTATTTGAAAGACAATTTGAATATAATTTTCCGAAAAAAAGAAGTGATTTTGATGTTAAATATTGTTTTACTCCTTCTGGGGATGCTGAATTATATAAAAAAAAAAAAACAAAAGTATTTAATAATTGGTTAAAAAATAAAAATTATATTGTAAAAGAAAATGATGTTTTTATTATTAAGGGTACTATGAAATCCAAAGATATAGACGCTACACTTCAGGTTTCTCCTAAGCCTTCTGAATTAGTTAGTACAAATTTAATGAATACACAAGCATTTATAAAAATTTCTAAAGTTGTAAAATAAATATCAACAAGTACAAGTATAAGAAAAAACTCTTGTATAAAAATTTGATTATTCAATTATGATTATTAAATCAAAAAACAATTCAAAAATTAAAACAGAAAATAAAATACGTATTTTAGGTAATTTATATATTATTTATATATAATTTATATATAGTAGTATGAAAATAATAGATACTATAAATAAATATCTTGTTATTTTTTTTGATGTTGTCATAGGACCTTTGAACAAAAATAGTTTATTATTCTATGCTATCTATTTTTTAATATTTTTCTTACTTTATTTTATTCATACATCCAAGACAAGTATTAACATATTTAGTTTTTATGTAAATCAACTGAAGAATAATCCTTTTTATTTACGTTTGCTTTATGGAATAAGTATATCTATTTTTTGTTTATTATTTATTGGTATTATTTATATTTTATTTTTTGTAAAAACAGATGCACCTGTTTTAAAAACATCTATTATTACAGGGTATATTTTTATTATCTTTATCATGAATTATATATTTACTGGTTTATTGAAAAATGAAATTCAAAAATTACCGCCTATATTCTTTAAAATAATGGATTACGTGTATTATATTATGAATACTATTTTTTATATTTTCTTTTTCTGTTTATTTATTTATAATATTAACGAAAAAGTAAATTTAGAAGTATTTGTTGCTATGGAGCTTGTAATATTATTTTCTTGTTTGTATTTAATTAATATTATCTATCATGTTAAAAAAATTAATAAAACCTTAAATAAAAATAGTTATTTATTCTTAACGTTAAATTGTTTCCATAATAGTTCTAAGGAACGTTTTAATAGTGATAATGATTATAATCCACAGTTAGGAGAAATAAGAAAAGAATATGGATCAAATTATTTACGATTAATGGGTAATATTCCCGTAGCTTTTTATAATTCTACCAAAAAAATTTACCAAAATTTAAATTTATGTGATTTTTATTATCCTGGTGCCGCATATTCCTATTTAGGCGATAGTCCGTTAAATGGAAAACCAAATATAGAGGCTTTAGAAATTGCACTATCTAAATTTAAAGTACGTATTATTACATTAGATATTTATTCAAATATTGAAGATCAATACAGTCCTCGTGCAGATCCTGTCGTTCGCTGTAAAGATATGGCGGAAGGTGCTCGTCCTCTTTCCTTAAAAGAATGCTTTGAAACAATCAATAAATGGGCATGGCTAGTAAATAATAATAATGAATATTGCTATCCATTTATACTTGTAATGAATTTTCATTTTGAATATAATGAAAATATGTATATCAAAATTTATGATTTTATTATGAAATCTTTTTCTAAATATTTAATGGACCGTAAATATAGCTTTGCAGGTCGTAATGGACAAGGAAATATATCTTTGGCACCTATGGCAGATTGTATTGGAAAATTAATTTTAGTATCAAATAAATATCCCACTAAAACAATATTAGATGAACTAATTAATGCTTCTACAAATGATTTGACAAATGATTTTAAAATTTTAGAATATAAAGGAGATTATGTAGATTATAATAAAGTTGGTATTTCTCAAGATTATAATAAGAATAATTTGGTAAAAGAATCTAAGTTTAATATGCGTTTTTTCCAGTCAGAACCAAATGCAACTTATAAAAATAACGCTCAACCAAAAGCAGGTTTATTTAATCCTAATTTTCAAGATATTGCTCAATATGGTATACAAGGTACATTAATGTATTTATTTGTACCTGATGAGAATTTAAATAAATGGCATTTGTACTTTAAAAATAAAAGTAATTATGACCCAATTTTGAAAGATCAATCATTACGTAATATACAAGGTAAAGTATTTGAACCCCAACAACAAAATCCTGTTACTGGTATTCAAAAACCTCAAAAATATTGTGTTGCTCCAAATGGATTAATGACAACGCATAGAAGTAATTTATCAGGAGGAGATACGAATCCATCATGTCAAGCTGAAGATGATATCGATACTAGTTATAAAGTGAATACTGGTATAGATGTCTAAATTTAAGTTTATTTTTTATAATTAAATCAATATTTATTTTTTCAAATAAATAAAAATATTTTTTCTAGTATAATAGTAAGATGAATTCAAATAATAAGAATACACAGAATAATAATTCAAATAATTTTTTATTAGGAATAGCACAGCCAATTCAAAGAAATAATAGAGGTAATTCTAGTAATAATTTAAATAAAAATATTAATAGAAACAATAATGCCATTAATAGAAGTAATTCTGGTAATAATTTAAACAAAAATAATAATAATAATAATGTCAAAAATAATTCAAATGCTAGAGTAATGAATAATCAACCTCAAACAATGACAAATTTAAGAAATAATTCCAGCAATAGTATGAGAGGATTTTTTAATAATTTAGGAAATCAACCTAATAATCAAAGAATTCCTAAAAATAATAATAACAATATTATTTCACAATTAAAAAATATGCAACAATCTTTAAAAGTAAAAAATAATGGAAATAAAAATAATTTAGTCAATACCAAAAATATGTTAATGAGCATTATAACAAAATTAGAAACCAATATTGAAACGTTTAATACAAAAACAAAAAATTTCAATCAAGAAAAGAAATTAATTCAAAATATGAATCAACGTGAGATTACCAAATTAAAAACAATCATTAAAAATTTATATAAAATTATTCAAAAAATATATACAATTACTACAGTTCCTAATAATAATAAAATTCAATTATTAGAAAATTTAAAAGAAAACATTGAAGAAAATCCAGTTTTATTAACAAATATCAATAGTATTATCCAAAATCAAAATGTTGTATTCAATAATCAAGGACAAATAAATACTGTTAATAGTAATAATTTAACCATTACAAATATGTTAAATAATCCAAATGAATATAATTTAAATGAAAATAATCATGCATCAAATAAAAATAATAAAGTAAATAAAAATGCAAATAATAATAATAATAATAAATCAAACAGCAATAATAATGCAAACAACAATAATGTAAATAATAATAAAATAAATAATATGAGTAATAATAATAGAACGAATACAAACAATACGAATAAAAATAACATGAATGCCGATAAAAATAAACAACCAAAGAATAATTCATATAATAAAAAATTATCATCTACGAATAATTCAAATTTAGTTAAAAAAATTAAAAATCATAAAATAAATCAATCAACCGCAAATACTAATTTACGATCTTTTTTACAATAAAAAGATCGTAAATTAAGGTTGTAAAGATGTAAATAAATGAGCATCTTTTATATCAAAAGGTAAAACTTGTAATTTATCTAATGGAATGCGTAATTCTTCTATTTCCTTTTGTAAATTTAGCAAATATTGATACGTATAATGAATACTATTTGTTTGATTCATTATTTTGAGTAATTTAAATTTTTTTTTGATCGATAACTTTTTTTGATTAAATAACTTGAAAAATTTTTCTTTTTGATGTTGTTTTATTGTAGTATCGTGATAAAAGTGAATGAGTATAAAACTATATTTTTTTTCATCAAAATCTTCACAAAATCCTTTTGCTTTCCAGTAAGTTGGATCCGTTAAATTAATGTAATCATCACGTATTTGAAAAAATAAAGCTAATTTATTTAATAAATTTCTGTATTGGACATATTCACTATGAATTATATTATTTGTTAATTCATAAAAAATTTCAATAATAATTGTAAATAATTTACCCGTTTTATTTTCAATCATATAATAATATTCTTGGATTGATGGAATTTCTTTTTGATATGTCCAATAAACATCTAATTGTTGTCCTAAATTCATTAAATATAGCATATTTAATATTTTATCACTAAGTAAATAGTGTACGTGCATTTTAATAACCTTGGGATCTAAAAAGCGATATTCTTTTTTCTTTTTTTTAAAAATATCGTAATCAATAATATTTAATACCTGATGATTATATTCCTTTAATTTTTTGAATATAAATAAAGAAGCTGCTCCAATACTCATAGGAATACCATATTTTAAATGACATGTAGGTGCATTTCTTCGTAATTTTGAATTATCTTGTATATCGTCAATAATTAAGCTTGCGTTATGTAGATCATCAATAAATTGATATGTAAAACGAATTAAATCTTGATTAATATTAAATTTTTCACCTACTGAAAGAGTAATACTTTTACGTATATTTTTTCCAGGTAAATTTTTATAATAAATTACGGGTTCCAAAAGATTATTTAAAACGGAATCTGTTAAAACATGTAAATTTTCTTGACTTTTATCTTCGGAAAGTTCAGGAAGACTAAAATAAGTTTCAGGAAAAAAATTGGAAATCTTGTCCATAACCCATTCCTGGATTAGTAAATATATTTTCTTAAAAACACCATAATGTTTTTTATAAAAATATATAAGTAATAATAAGAATAATAATAATATATAAACCTTGCTCATTAACTATAATAAACAGAATAAATATTTAAAATAGACACGTTCTTTAAGTTATCTACTATTTATAAGACAAATAAATAGTATTTAATTTGTAAATTTTATTATCTTATTTATAATGTAATAGATTCTTCATTTATAGTAGTACTTTGATTTATTTCATCGTTATGATGTTCAACATTATTATTTTGATTTATTTTATCACATTCTTGATTACTATTTTCTGTAGAAATATTTTTCTTCTTTTTATCAAAACAAGTCTGACATATCCATAAGCTATTATTTTCATCTTGATCACCATTACCATTGCATGTTTCACATATATTTTCACGTTTACAGCTAAAACATATATTGCATGTTTGCAGTTCATGACATACTGAGCAATTAAATTCACCGTCTAAGCTATTCTTCTCGCTTAGTTGATCAATAGATGTATGTCTTGTATTAGATTTTTGGGATGAAATACTATTATTTTCTGAAATTATTTCTTGGATAAAATGAGAGTTTATATTTTCATTATTCTGAGAATAATACATTAAATTTTGTAGATTATTATGAGATGATAAAATATTTTGCTTTTCATTTATTGAATGATTATCGTCAGATTGATTATCTATATCTGAATGATTTTCTTTATCTTGGATTTCACTATTATCAAAGGAATAAAATTTCCAGTTATCGGAAATTAATGATTCTTTATTGGTATGAAAACAAGTTCTACATATTATAAATTCTTCATTATTTGGTAAAATCTTTCGAAGCAGTTTTATTTTTTCATGAGGATTATGAAATGACTCATCACATAATTCGCATTCTGTTAATTCCTGATTACTATATTCATTATTTGCATCACTTTCTTCATCACTGTCCTCATTCATATTATTATCTTCACTTCTTTCATCATTATTACTATCATTATTAGATTCATCTTCATCACTACTAATTTTTTTATAATTGCTTTTTTTATTAATCTTTAAAATAATATTCTTTTGACATTGAAAAAATGTTTTTTTTTTTTGAGAACTATTTTTTAATAATAAAATCATATCTTTTTTATCAATCATTTCAAAATATTCAATATTTTCATCAATTATTATTGAAAAAAATAAAGAATCTAAAGATGATAAATAAACTTTTATAAAAGGAACTCTTGTCTTCTTTGAAAAATTACCACATTGAAAAATGGTTTGTGCATTATATAATTTGTAAGACAAAGATGATTGAAAAGCTATATTATTTAGTAATATTTTCAACGAAAAAATATTATTTTTTGATATTTTTAATTCTTTATCAAATTTTTTATTAAAAATATTCATATAAATATGTTTAATAAATACGACTTAATTTTTAAATAGAATAGTATAATTTTTTATAAATAATTTAATTCATATTATAACCAATAGGATAATTTAATCCTTGAGTATTATATTCCCCTTCAAAAGTAGCAACAGGTTTGCAGAGATCACCTACTTTTTGATGTTCGGGATTATAATTTTGTAAACATTCAGTTCTATTTAAAGAATTATCCATCATAGAATTGGAAGATTCTTCAGAGCTAAATGTTTCTTTCATTTTAGAATCACCAAATTGATTATTTACTCCATTATCTTGATCTTCTTCATTAAAATCCATAGATCGAGAAGTAAATAAATTATTATTAAATCCTTCCATTTCATCAGATGGTTGATCAGAAAATTGATTATTTACGTCCATTTTTTGATCTTCAGCATTAAAATCCATGGCTGAGGAATCAATCATATTATTATTGTATTTTTCCATTTCTTCTGAATGATGTTGATTAGTAGGTTCATCAGATTCACCATCGTATTCTGAGTTATCCATACTATCTTGACTATTCATCATACTTTCAAAATTTTCCTTATTAAATTTTACAGATAATAAATAAGACATTGCTAATAATAAAGCAATTAAGTAACTTTTTTGTGATACATATAAGATTAATAAAAGAACGATTACACGAACAATACCGAATTCATACATATTAGAGAAAAAATCATTAATATTCATAAAAATGCAGGTATTATATAAAAATAGTATAATTACTACGATCCAGTATACAAATTCATTATCTAAAAATTTCAAAGAGTTTCTTATTCCTTTACTAAAATTGTTAGATTCCATATTTCTTATAAATTAAAATAAGATAATTTTTTCACTAAATTATATTTAATTAAATTAAATTTATTTACCATTTTTTTCTCATAAATCTAATTATTTTCTAATTATATATCAGTATGAATCAAAATATATGGGGTTCGCACTTATGGTTTAGTCTCCATACAATTACTTTTACTTATCCTTTAAAACCAACATATACTGAAAAAATAGAATTTCGAAATTTTTTTTTAGCTTTACAAAATGTTATTCCATGTTCTGTTTGCAAAAGAAATTATAAAAGACATCTCAAAGAAAAACCAATTGAAAAACATTTAGAAACACGAAAGGATTTAGTATATTGGCTTATTGATATTCATAATATGGTAAATGCTGAAATAGGAAAGAAAATTCTTTCTTATGAAACGGTGATAAAAAAATATGAGAATGTATATCAAAAAAATTTACTTGAAGTAGATCATTGTTATTCAAATTCCAATGATAATACTCAATTGTGTAAACAGTTGTATATGTATTTTTTACTATTTTTAATCATTATTTTCATTATTTTTATTACAAAAATTTCTATTATTAAATAAATTTCTATTCCTACCAGAAATTCTATTCCTACGGGAAGTTATATTCCTAAAGGAATTCTAAAAATTGATTAAGAATTTCTTTGAAATTAATGATAGTTAATCGAATAGTATTATGTAAAGTATAAAATACATTTCTTTTTTCAATATTATAATTTCGAATTTTCTGAGAACCTTCTTCAAAAGAATACCAGTTTATATCTCCGATTTCTATTTTTTGATTAATATTTTCAGGATCTAATCCTAATTTTTTATGTATATTATTTATTTGTGATATATAATAGATATGTTTATATTTACTATAATTAGTAGATAAATATATTTCTTCTAATGGGTTCATATTTAAAATATGATAATCATTAGGTAAAAAATTTGTTTCTTCTTCAAACTCTCTTTTAGCACAATCTACATTTTTTTCTTTTAAATTTCGGCGACCCTTTGGAAATCCCCATTCTGGTTCTGGATATTTATAAACTCTTCGTGAATTTTGTATAATAGTTTCTAAATTAATAAAAATATTGATTTCATTTTTCTTTGTATAATATCCTTTTTTTAAAATATTAAATTTAGCTTCTGAATTTTTATATTCATTATTATTATTTTTTTTATTATATTCCCATAATTTATTCCATAAATCATGAAAATCCTTTGTTAATAACATATCTTTTTCTTCTTCACTAATTAAATTCAAAATATTTTCTAAGTAGGTAGTATTATCTAAATCGTATTTTCCTCGCATAAATTCTACATAATTTAAACTATTTTTACGACGAATAAAAAGATAATCTACAATAGAGTCTAATTCATCAATGTTAAAATTGGTCATTATATTTTTTATTTTTTTTAATTTATTAATTTCATCTAATGAAAATAAGTAGTTATTTTGAATTTTTTTTGAATAATTGATAATATCATTCATATTTAATGGTATTTTTAAGCGAATACATATAATACCCAAGCTAATAATTGGTTGTAGACATTTTTTAATCACATGTCCTTTTTTACCACAATTAAGGCAGTAAATATTTATTTCATTAGAGGTACTCAATGAATTAACGGAAGAATTATTATCAATATATTGTATGAGATGTTTCTTTGGCAATGTAGATTCAATTGATGATTGTTTTTGTATATGCTGTTCTGTCTGCAATTCTATTGTAAAATCATTTTGTTTTTTATTTTGATTTTTATTTTGATTAGGTACATATTCTTCCTTTTCATATTTGGATAATTTAGGAAAAGAAGAGTTAAAATTCATGATATATAATAAAATTAATAAAATAAACTTTAAACCAAAAAAATATTTTTTTATCTAATTAAATGGTAAGGGAATTAATATGAAAAATTTTAATCATTTTCAGTTTTATCCAGAAATAACGGATCCTAATTTTAATGAAAAAATCTATTCAAAAAAAGAATTCCGCGATAATGAAATCAAAAAAGTACCTCATTTAGATTTTGATATTTCAAAAGATTTATCCCATTTAAAAGAATTTGAATTAGAACCACATCAAACATTTTTAAATACTTATATTTCTCCAGATACTCCATATAATGGTATTTTAATTTTTCATGGAACAGGTGTTGGTAAAACTTGTAGTGCAATTTCTATTGCGGAAGGATTTAAGAAAACTTTAAAAAACTTAAATAAAAAAATATTAATTATATCCAACCTAGAAAAAAATTTTAAGAATGAAATCTTTAATTTTGATAAAGAAATATTAAAAATAAAAAATAATTTCCAATTTAATGTACAATGTACCGGAAAAAGTTATGAATTGGGTGAAGAAAGTATGTATTTAACAAAAGAACAAAAAAAGAAAGAAATTGCCAAATTAATTAAATCTTATTATCAATTTACAACGTATATTAAAATTGCAAATTATATTAAAGAACAAACAGGTGGATGGAACGGAGAAGAAAGTGAAATAACACCTAAAATTAAACAATTTATTTCACAAGAATTTGATGATCGTGTTATTATTATTGATGAAATTCAGAATATAAAAACAGATAAAAATAAGGAATTAACGCGTATGATTCAACCTATGTTAAACGCAATTATTAAATATGGACGAAATATTAAGCTTATTTTAATGAGTGCTACACCAATGTTCGATCGACCCGATGAAATTATTTTTTATTTGAATTTATTACTCGAAAATGATAAACGTAAATTACTAAAAAAGAGCGATATTTTTCATTCTAAAACAGGATTACTTAAAAAAAATGCAGAATCATTATTGAGAAAAGTTATGAAAGGTTATATAAGTTATATGCGTGCCGAAAAACCTTTTGTATTTCCCTTTCGATTATATCCGCAACAAGCTCATATTCCTAAGGTTAATTATTATATTAATGGAGAGAAAATTGAAGATCATAAAAAAATTCATTACACAAATATTGTTTCAGTACCTATGCAAGGTGTTCAAGCAAATACCTATTTATTTTATTTGAAAAATAAATTAGATAAAAAATTATTAAAAACAATTCAAGACAGTGATATTGATAATGAAAATGAAATGAAAAATTACAATAAAAAAACGGAAAAAGGGAGCAATAATAGTAATAGTGAAAATAATAACAATAGTGAAAATAATAGTAATAGTGAAAATAAAAATTCAACAATGATTCAATTAAAACGTAAAAATATTGTTCAAAATAACGAAGATGAATTGCGAAGAACATTCCATTTTGATTTAATTTCCATTTCTAATATTGTTTTTCCCTTAAAACAAAATGGAAAAAAAAAGATACCTTCGGATAAAATTATGGGAGGTTTTGGAAAATTTTGCGTAGAAACGAGTATTGATAATGGAGAAGGAGGATATTATAAAAATGTATATTCATTACGAGGTAAAAGATCAA
>JGI10211J34971_10004788_pt1 | contig 10696 bp, 11 predicted proteins | sample Etolagsediment_FD_34971 | JGI IMG/M metagenome (IMG submission 34971)
TTAAAATAATTACTGCGATTATCTCTAAAAAGTACTAAAGAACTTATAAATTTATATTTTTAAATTTAAAACTTCCAGTATCCGAACTCTTTTAGACATTTAAAACTTAATAGAAAATGAGGTTATTATATGCTAGGATTTTGGCTTTAAAAATGTGAGGAAATTTCGAATGAATAAAAGAAAATATTTATTTTTCATATCTCAAGATTATAGTTTTCCTATATTGAGACCACTTCAAGAAGAAATCTTAAAACAAGGAAACCAAATCAAATGGTTCTTATATGGTGATGAAATCACAATGGATTTTTTGCATGAGAATGAACAAAGATTATTTACTATTGAAGATGTAATAAAATATAAACCAGATGCAGTTTTTGTTCCAGGGAATGTGGTTCCATCATTTATTCCAGGTTTAAAAGTTACAACACTTCATGGATTGCCAAGTAATAAATTTACAAAAGGTGGGCAACATTACCACTTTATAATTAGAGGTATGTTTGACCTGTATTGTACATATGGTCCAAAATGTACAAAAAAATTTAAAGAATTAGCAAGCGAGTATGGATACTTTCATGTTGAAGAAACTGGTTGGCCAAAACTTGATCCTCTTTTTCCATTAAATGCAGAAGAAAAGTCAACAACAAAAGCTATTTTTTTTGCCTCTACTTTTAGCCCTAAATATACAAAAGCAAAAACCTTATATCCACTTTTACTTAAGATGATGAAAAAATACGATTTTAATTGGTACCTAACTTTACATCCAAAAATGGATAAAGAGACGGTTGAACTTTATAAATCTATAAACCTACCAAATGTGCAATTTGTTGAATCTACTGAAGTAATTAAATACTTTAAAAAAGCCAATATTATGCTCTGCGATACCTCTTCTATCATCTCTGAGTTTTTGACCCAACTAAAACCCGTTATTACTTTTCAAACGCAAAAAGAAGAACCATTCCTGATAAATGTTCAGAATATAGATGAATTGGAGAATAAGATCCTATCTGTTCTCAATAATTTAGATACAAATAAGGAAAACATTGAAAAAAGTGTAAAAGAATTCCATCCATATAATGATGGAAAGTCAAGCGAGAGAATACTAGAAGCTGTTGAGAAAATGTTAAATGGAGAAAACACTCCAAAAAAGAAAAAACCACTAAATCTAATAAGAAATTTCAAACTAAGAAAAGAACTAAATTATTGGAAATTTTAATTTAGTTTTTATTGTCAAATATCTTTTTTTGAAGCGGTCTCAACACTAGAAAACTATAATCTTGAGATATGAAGAATAAATATCTTTTTTTTCGGTTTTATTCATGACTCTTGCATTCCCAAATCTTGAAGTGTCAAAATTTTATCTTCATCGAAAAGTCCATAATATCTTCTTAAAGCTTTATCAAACACGGTCTTATTGCCACTATTTTCTGGAACTTTTATATAATTTATAATAGTATCTTGAAATATTAAATCCAGTGTTGTCAATGCAGTTGAGTAATATGACATTATATGATATGGGTATATTTTATTGTCTAAGAAGAACAATTCAACAGGCATCCCGATATTCTGTATTGAAAACATCGAAGTGTCAAGTTTGGACAAATACTTGATTTTATCTTGAGTTTCTCCACGGTGAGGAATATAAATAACTTTTTTCTTATATTTCGCAATTATACTTTCTAAACTATTGCGATAAGTTTTATCATCCATAATACTACTTAAAGGCTGACCTAAAAAGTAGATAATATTAGCATCTTTTTTTATATCTTTGATATTCTTATTTAAAAATGTTAATTTATTTTTAACTATTTCTATTCCATTTACAGGAGACAAATCAAAATATGTAAACAAATTGATTTTATCTCTTATTTTTATTTTTAAACCAAAAAATAAAAATCTCAATTCTTTGAAGTCATATTTATTTAATTTATTTGTTTTTATGAACTTATCATAGATTGTTACTGTTAATCCACCATCATCCAGTAAAAAAACTTTTTCTTTTTTAACATTTGCTATGATTGCTTTTGGCACAACTTCTAGCTTAGAAATAAAAATATATTTATAGATATAGTTTTTCAGATATTTAATTAATTCAACATATCTTAACAAACTCGAATGTTTACTATACTCAATATCAATAATTTCATCCCATTTATATAAATCTTTGATTTTTTCCATCTGTTCTTTATTTGCTTCCAACGATCTATGAACTACTATTAAGATATTGTTTTTCAAGTGGAATTGATTGATTGCTTCTACTGCGTTTATTAGTTGCAGTGGAGTTCCAATAATAAATAAATTTTTATACTCACTTTTCATCGATTATTGCCTTTACAATTTTAAAATCTATCTCTTCATCAATATCAATAGAACTTGTTCTATCCATTTTATATGCAAAAATATTATTTTTCAGAAAAAAAGCTTTCTCTTCTAAAAGCTTATCTGTTTTACAAATATATATAGCACCATTAAGTCGATAATACTTTTCTAAATCTTGGCTTCTTTTATTTAAAACTTCATCTCTTAAAAACCCATCCATATTTCCATCTTCTGCTAAAGTATTACTCCAAAGAGGACTGTGGTCCATTTCACATACACTTACAACTGCTTCAGCATTTTTAGACTCCAAGAGTTCTATCGCTTCATCAATATGTTTACTGTTTCTTAAAGGGCTTGTTGGTTGAAGTAATACAATATAATCGTATTTTTCTACATTATCAACTGTATGCTTGATTGCATCATAAGTTGTAGCTGTATCACTTGCTAAATTTTGAGGCCTTCTTATAGTTACTGCACCAAATTTATCAGATGTATCTAATATTTTTTGACTATCACTTGACACAATTATTTTATCTATATATTTACTTTTAAGTCCAGCGTCTATACTCCAAGCGATAAGTGGTTTACCTGCTAAATCAAGTACATTTTTACGAGGCAATCTTTTACTTCCACCACGAGCTGGAACAATTGCTAAAAATGTTTTATTTTTATACATTAAAACACCTCATGATATTCATCATTCGCCTTATGAAATTCCTCTATTCTTCCAATATCCAGCCAATATTCTCGTATTGGAAAGGATACTATCTTTTTCTGTTCACTTATCATATCTTCAAAAAATGTCGGCATATCATAAAATTTATTATCCGGTATCAGAGAAAGTACATCAGGAGATAGCATATAAATCCCAGCACTTACAAAAAATTTGTGTACAGGCTTTTCTATTATAGATAAGATATCCCCATTTTCAATATTTACAACTCCGTAAGGCACTTGAAAATCATACTCTCTTACACACATTGTCGCAATTGAATTATTTGACAAATGATACTCTAGTAAATTCTCAAAATTTACATTTGTAAGTAAATCTCCATTCATAACAAAAAATGGCTCTGTCGGTTTTTTATTTAGCAAACTTAAAGCTCCCGCTGTCCCCATTCTTTGATTTTCTTGAACATATTCTATATTTACTCCAAAGTCACTTCCATTACCGAAATAATCAGAAATAATATGTGATTTATAATTCACACACATTACAATATTTACAAATCCATACTCGGCAAATTTTTCAACTATTGTTTGTAGGATTGGCTTATTACCAACATTTAGCATAGGTTTTGGAGTACTATCAGTAAGAGGTTTTAGTCGTGTACCAAGTCCACCAACCATAAGCACAACTTTATTTGGTTTTTCACTTGACTTAAATAATTCTTCAATCACTTTAATACCTAAAACCTTGTAGTTATCATCTACTATTGGTATTTGGTGTAATTTTTTAGCAAGTGCTTTTTTTAATATCTCTTCTTTTGTATCACTTATTTTAGCTGTAGTTGGTGTTTTAAAAACAATAGGCTCAACTTTATCTTCAAGGTTCATACCGTTTAGCAGTCCTCTTCTGATATCACCATCTGTAATTGTTCCCAATAATATATCAGATTCATCCACTACTATTGCTATTTGCATTGCTGCACTATCTATTATCTTTAGTGCTTCTTTTATAGTTGAATCTAAAGCAAGTTTAATATTATTAATTGACTTCATTGTTTATTCCTATATTATAAAATTCTTTTTTTAAAATATTGTCAAAATTAAAATCTTTTATGATGTTTTTTATTTTTTCACTAGCTCCACCCTCACCATAAGGATTTTTAGTCTCTTGCAAAACATTACGAAACTCACTTGAATATAGCTTATTAAATGCTTCTTTAATATCTTTATAGCTCGGATTGCAATCTATAACGCTGACAGCTTTTATTCTACCTTTTTGCCTATCACCAATATTAATTGTGGCTACTTTAAAAGTTGGTGCTTCTGCTAACCCACTTGAACTATTACCAACAACAGCATCCATATATTGTAATGCACTTAAATATCTCATTTGTCCTAAAGAAGTAAAGCCAACAGCTTTTTCATTGTGCATCTTCACATACTCATCTATCATGCTGTTTATAATTCTTCCATCTGTATCACTATTTGCTTTTGTGAAAATTATAGTTGTATCTGTTTGCTCATCTAAAACTTTCAACAATACTTGGAACTGCTCTTTTGCTGTGGTATTTTCCAATGTGACTGGATGAAATGTCACTAAAATATTTTGCTTGTTTAATTTAAAATCAATAGATTTTTCAAACTCTTCCCTATTTAAAAGTTTTAATTTTTTAATATTATCTATGCCTAATCCACCAACATCAAATACTCTACTTGGATGTTCACCGAGTTGAATAACTCTATTTTTATATTCGTTTGCCGCCGTAAAATGCAAATGACTCATTTTTGTTATACTATGCCTAATAGCTTCATCAAAAGCGCCCTCTGTGGTTTCACCGCCACTTAAGTGGGCAATAGGCAGCTTTGCAATCATTGCTGCAGATACGACACTTAATATCTCATATCTATCGCCTAGCACAAGAACAATATCAGGTTTTAAATCTTCGTATGCTTCACTAAAAGATATTTGAGCCAAGCCCATAGATTTTGATATGCCTACAGATGTGTCAGACGATAAGAGCATCTCTATTTTTTTGTTAATAGTAAAATCTTTCTCTATTTCTTTATAGGTTAATCCAAATTCTGGGCTTAAATGTGTTCCTGTAGCTATAATTTGTAATTCTAAATCGTCATCAGCTGCAATCTCTTTCATTAGCCAATATAATAATCCGTATTCAGCACGGGTTCCAGTGACTATACATATTTTCTTCATATTAACTCATCTTGCATGTAGTTTTTCTGAGCAACAGTGCCAAGGACTTCATACCAATTCATTGGACTAATACCATTACCCGGTCTTTTAATTGCTAAATTATTTTCAGTAAAAATATCGCCTTTTTTAATTTCACAATTTGCTACAATAGATTTTCTAGCAATAATAATATTTGGTTTTTCACTATTGCTCGGTTTTTTCACACTGATACCCAACGCTAACTCTATATTTCTTATAGAGTTGACCATATTTTTTAACTCGGCCGGTTCTAATGAAGCTTTATGATCAGGGCCTTGCATTGTTTTATCTAAAGTAAAATGTTTTTCTATTACGGTTGCTCCCATAGCCACGGCAGCAATATCTACTTCTATTCCTAATGTATGATCACTATATCCATATGCAATGTCAAATGTATTCCCAATAGTAATCATGGCTTTTAAATTCACATCTTCCATCGGTGTAGGATACATTGTATTTGCATGTAAAACAGTAATATTTTCTTTCGAGGTCCCTGCTTGTATCAAAATATCCAACGCATCTTCTATCTCTCCGATATCTGCCATCCCTGTTGATAAAATTATTTTCTTATTTAAGTTACCAATTTTTATTAAGTATGGAAGATTAGTTATCTCACCACTAGGTATTTTGAATATTTTAAGATCTAAGTTATTTAGTAAATCTACACTATCTAAATCAAATGGTGTGGAGAGAAATATTATATTTTTTGCTTTGCAATATTCTATTAATATATGGTGAGTATCCACATCTAACTCTAATTTCTTAACCATATCAAACTGAGACTCTTGACTACCAGTTGTTTCTTTTTGATAATCTGCCTTTTCGGCATTTTTTGATATGACATTTTCAGTTTTAAATGTTTGAAATTTAACAGCATCCACTCCAGCTTCCACTGCAACATCTATAAGTTCTTTGGCTACTTCAATAGAACCATTATGATTTACACCAGCTTCTCCAATAATAAATACATTTTTATGCTTAAACATCTAATTCTCCAATTTTTCTTATTATTTTAGCTGGAACACCTGCCACAATAGAATAATCAGGCACATCATGTGTCACAATCGCTCCAGCAGCAACTACGGAATTTTTACCAACTGTAACACCCGGCATAATTACACAATTAACGCCTAACCAAGAGCCTTTTTTTATTATGACTTTTTTAGAGTTATAACCTTGGTTCTTAATTGCTAAACTTGTATCACTATAGTTATGTGTAGCACTATATATACTTACATTCGGTCCAATTAAAACATCATCTTCAATAATAATACCATTAGCCGGATCATTTGGCATAGAACTTAAAATTGTACCTGGTGGTACTATCACATTATCTCCAATTGTAACACTGTTTGTCCCATTAATTGTTACAAAGGGTCTAATTTCGGAATTCTTCCCAATCTTATAAATTTTTTTATTCTGAAACCACTTTCGCGTTGTTTTAAAATAAAAAAACCAATGTGTGAAATACATATCTGGGCCTATTTTTGGGTAAAGTAGAAAGAATTTTAAAGTTTTTAACATTGGCTCTCCAAACTATTGAATTTATCCATGTTGATGAAAAGTTTTGATTTTGAACCATTTGGATGAATTATAACTTTGGAATTTATATTCCCGAACTGACTGATAACATAGTTTGCAAACTCTTTATATGTTAAATTTTTATCACCAATATTAAAAATTCCGGTACAATCATTTTCTATCAACAATGAAACTTTAGAGATTAACAGATCTTTATGAATAAAGTTACTGACTCTCTCTCCATTTGCGTAAACAGTAATGTTATTTGTTCTACTTAGTTCATCTTTCATCATCATATAGAGTCTGTCATCTCTCAAATCATCAGAAAACACCTGACTAACTCTCAAATGCACTATATCAATTTGTTGATTTTTAAGCATATGATCGAGTAAATTTTCACCGCAAAACTTTGAGAGACCATATAAAGCATCTCCATTAACTGAAGGCTTCACCATAGACTCTTCAGCATATTTTCCATCTATATTTGGATAGACGGCAATAGATGAAAAATTTATTAATTTATTTGGCTTGTAGCATTCAACAATATCTATTAAATGTTCATACATTTTTATATTATCATGCAATATGTTTAAATCATATATACTTTGAGCTGAAGCCATTTTTGAAGCAACATGAATGACTACATCCACTGAAATAGCTTCATTCAAAAACAACTTTACATGAGAAGCATCCAATAAATTCATATAGTAAATATCATTATCTACTACATATTCTTTGGAATTTTTTATCTGTAGGACATGGTGACACCTGCTTAATTCTTTCACTAAAGACTTGCCGATATAACCACTGGCACCTGTTATTAAAATATTCAAGAGAGTTCTTTAACCAAGAATTCGTCAAAAAACCTCTTAACTGTTCCTTCTGCGATGTCAAATGTAATTTCTCTTTTATTTAATAAGTACTCTAAAATATATTCAACTTCATTAAATCCATATAACGCTCGGATATATGTTGTCCCAGAGTGTCTTGCATTAATTTCAAATATTTTTGGTACACCATTTTTATCGACTCTTAGTTGAAAGTTACATACTCCGAATTGACCTAATTTTCTTGAAGTATTTTCAATATATTCTTTTATTATTTTAGGATAATCATATCTTAAATATGTTGTACTTGTATTACCATCCTTAAGATCTCTTCTTAAAACGATACTCTCTTTTACATCAGTACCAAAAGAGATTACTCCACATGTATATTCTGTATCACTAGTACCTATACACTCTTGAATCACAGGGTTAGAGATTTTATTAATTTTATCTTCAAGTTCCTCTTTATTCTTCACTAAATAGACGTCGATACTTCGGTATCCATTTCTAGGCTTAATTATCATAGGGAAATCAATTTCGTTATTTTGTATCGCTTCAAAGATATTGTCTTCTAAAAATGTTGTAGGATAGAAGAGGTCATTTTCTCTCAAAAACTCATATGTTAAATATTTATCATCGGCAATTGTAATCGTTTCATCTGAACTTACAACTACAATACATGATGTTTCATTTTCAATGTACTCTTTATATTTTGCAAATAGATGCAGTTCAAAATCTACACCTATAAACAATATATCAATATTTTCATATTTAATAATTGATACAATTTTTTCGAGCCACATCTTCTCTGTAATCTTTTTATTTAATATATCTGGTAAGATATAGTTCTTATCAGTCCAATAAGACCCTATTGTATTTTCAAAATAGTCCATGCCTATCAGTTCTTCATTTTTAAAGAATGATTTTTGTATTGATTTTATTACAGCTTGACCAACTAAAGAACCAGTTCCAGTAATACCTATTGTGCTCATTTTAGATAATCTCCTAGTGTTTTGTTCCATTTACCCATTGGATTTATGTTATGAGAGTCCGTTCCAATTGAAACATATGGATTGTGTTTTTTTAATAATGGATAGATTTTATCAACCTCTCGTCCATGATATCTGCCGTTAAAATCAAATGCAATCCCATTTTTACTACATTCTATAATAATTTCTTCATAAAATTCAATTGGAAATTCTTTGTGATAGGTTAATGACATCCCACCAGGATGACCCATTACGTTAAAACCACCTTTTCTTAATGCTGCTATACTTAACTCTAATTCTATTTCTTGTGCAATGTTTTTTTTAAATTCTGACGCATCATATAATTTACTGCCTAATGGATATCTATGAACACTCAATATTGCAATGTCAGCCTCTTTTACAACTGTTTGTTGTACATCAATATTTCCAAGAAAATCTTCCACTTTAGCTTCAAAACCGACATAAATATTAAGTTCTTCCTGACTATTTAAAAAATCAATTTCTTTTTTATAATCATCAAAATATGTTGAATTCTTACGTATATGATCTGTAATAGCAATAGAGTGCAATCCACTTTCTTTTGCCTTATTTACGATTTCAACAATAGTGTTTTTTCCATCCGTCCAAGTAGAGTGCAGATGAAAATCAACCTTTAAAGAATTAAAATCTATTTCATTAAACTTAGGGAAAAAATCTACTGGTTTCATTATTAAATCCTTACACTACTTGATATATTGACAACTCTTTCTTCTAAATATTTAGAATTTTCTAAACTCATACATTGACAATTTTTAAACATTTCTAACTCATTCATAAGTCTCCAAATAGGTCGTGTCATTACACCATTATTATTAGTATAATCTAGGAACTCATCTCTTTTCTCCATGTCTTTAACTAGAACTGCCTGTAACCAATAGTTTGATTTAGAACTATTTGGCTCTTTTATAAAATCAATTTCTTTGTCATCTTTAAAAAACTCTTCATATTTTAATGCCAATTCTCTTTTACTTTTTAGAAAAACATCAAGCTGTTCTAGCTGAGCTACTAATAGAGCTGCGTTTAAGTTCGGCATTCTGTAATTATAACCTATTTCGTCATGTACATATTCCCATTTATGTGGAATTTTCGCTGTAGTTGTGAGATGTTTTGCTCTTTTGGCAAGTGCCTCATCATCGGTTACAATAACACCACCACCACCACTTGTAATGATTTTATTTCCATTAAAACTAAATGCACCAAGCTTTCCAAATGTTCCGGTGTGTTTATTGTTGTAGTAACTACCTAAACTCTCAGCGGCGTCTTCTATAAGTTCAATATTCCAAAATTCACAAACATTTTTAATCTCTTGTATCCTACAAGAATGTCCAAAAGTATGCATAGGCACACAGGCTTTAATAGTCTTTCCTGTAGTTTTATTTATACATTTATTGTCGATTCTGTCACAATTAGCATTTAAAAATTCTTCTAATGACTTTGGAGAGAGTCCCATTGTGTCTAAATCAACATCTACAAATATTGGTTTAGCTCCAATATAACTAATAGCATTACAAGTAGCTATAAAAGTAAGTGGCTGAGTTATGACTTCATCATCCTTTTTCACATCTGCTAAGAGTAAAGATATATGAAGAGCAGCTGTTCCATTCACTGTAGCAACCGCATATTTTGCACCAACAGTTTTAGCAAACTCTTTTTCAAAGGTATCAACATATTTGCCAACACTTGAAACAAATGTTGAGTCAATACAATCATTTAAATACTTTTTCTCATTACCTATAAAACGCGGCTCGTGAAGTGGTATAAACTCTTTTGTATTAAAAGTTTTTTGAATAAATTTAACAATATTTTGCATATTACATTTTCCCATCAAGATATTTACCAGTTTCTTTATGTCCAAAGTCTGGAATCATTTTAAAAAACTCTTTTACAATATCTTCTTTATTCCATGTTAAATTTTGCTTGAATTGTTTTATAGATTTTTCAAATGAATTTAGCTTTTCTTCATCAAACAGTGCTTCGTTTTTTATGACACCTAGATTCTCAAAGCTTTCCATATCAAGAGTTTCTGCATCTGTAAAAAATTCTTCAAAATCTTTTTCACCTGTTGTATCGCTAGAAGTAAATAAACAAGGCCATTTACCCTCTTT
>JGI10211J34971_10004789_pt1 | contig 10696 bp, 9 predicted proteins | sample Etolagsediment_FD_34971 | JGI IMG/M metagenome (IMG submission 34971)
ATCGATTTAGTTTTCTTTCAGAAAAAACAAATATTCTTCTTCAAAACTCTTCTTTTTGATGTACTTTCTGCTATTCAATTCGGTGAATGATCTCATTTGGAAATAATTCATCATTATGCTTTGGTGCCTGTGATAGAAAATCAAATAACCCCTCTTTGTATTATTGTGAGACGATAAGATTTTATTTCTAAAAAGTATAACTTACCGAAATCCCCTGTCCATAAAGAGAACCATAGGGTTGGATTCCCAGTTTTCTTTTTTCGTGCTTGTTGTAAACCAGCCTCCCGATTGCATAGCCAAGTGCAGCGCCGGCCACCACATCGCTGGCCCAGTGTTTGTCATCATAGTTCCTCGAAATTGCTACAAGGCCGGCCAGTGAAAATGCCGTAATTCCTATCCATTTCCGGTCATTATAATAGGCGCCAAGAACCGTTGCAGCAGCAAACACCACAGAGGTATGACCAGAGGGAAATGAGTTGTTGTGAAACCCGTCAAACGGACCTCCCCAATAGTTGGGATCAGGCGGATCGGATTGGTAAGGACGTTCGCGCTGAAAAAGGTTTTTGAATAAAAAAGTGTATGCTCCGGTAAGTATAACAGCCTTTCCGGTAAGCAGGGCAGCAGTTTCAGTTTCCTGGTTTTTAGCTATGAGTCCATAAACATATATGCCTCCCAGGATTCCTACAAGGTAGTAGGTTCCCAAGGGGTCGAGAAAATTTTGGGTGATTTTATCTTTTTGCTCGGTGCGGTTTCTTTGAAAATAATCCCTGATCACATCATCCTGGGAATAAACGATTAAGGTTGCACCTGTTACGGCGGCAAAACCAATCCATTGTTTTTTATCCCAGCGCATTGGTGAGGTAGCAATATCACCGGCATCTTTAATATATGATAAAACATATTCCTTGTTTAAATGCAGGTATTGATTATCCTCCTGCTGCCCAAAAGATGGTTGTGATTGAAAGCTTAGAAATATGAAGATGGTTAAAAACAAACGGACAATTTGCTCCGTGCCCTGCCTGCCTGATAGCCGGGATGCCTTAAATTTTATTGAATAATAATGACTGGAATTTTTTATCAATGAATATTGTCTTTTCTGATTAATGAAATATTAAATGCAGAAATCAGGAAAATGTTTGATGAAAACTCAAAAAATATAACGCTTATTATGGGTTTATCTCAAATAATCTATTCTTTACTCTTGGCCTCATCCCAAAAAGCATCCATTTGTTCAAGCGTTAATTCCTTCAACGCCTTGCCATTTTTAGCGGCTTGTTGCTCAATATACTGAAAACGCTTAATAAACTTCTTGTTGGTGCGTTCCAGCGCATCTTCAGGATTAACACCTATAAACCGTGAATAATTAACCAGCGAAAATAAAAGATCGCCAAATTCCTTTTCCATTTTTTCAGCATCTCCAAGCCTAACCTCGTCCTGAAGCTCAACCATTTCTTCCTTTACCTTTTCCCAAACCTGCGAAGGGTTTTGCCAGTCGAAGCCCACCCCGCGAACTTTTTCCTGCATTCTGTAAGCCTTTACCATTGCGGGGAGCGACTTGGGTACACCTTCCAAAACCGATTTGCGTCCTTTTTCTTTTAGCTTTATTTTCTCCCAATTATCGGCCACATCGCGGGCGTTATTAACTTTTACATCGTTATAAATATGGGGATGACGGTTGATAAGTTTTTCGCTTATGCTGTCCAATACATCTTTGATGTCAAAGTCCTTGGTTTCTGATCCTATCTTTGCGTAGAAGACCAAATGTAGCATCAGGTCGCCCAGTTCTTTTTTAATCCCGTCCATATCCTTTTCCAGGATGGCATCAGAAAGTTCGTAGGTTTCTTCGATGGTAAGATATCTGAGTGATTCGAGGGTTTGTTTTTTATCCCAGGGGCATCCTGCACGCAAGTCGTCCATTATTTTTAGCAATCGCTCGAAGGCGGCTAATTTTTCTTTCATGAGTAAATTAATTTCTGATTCATTTCTGTTAGCGGCGGCAAAGATAACTTTGATAGTTCGTTTATCGGAATAAATAAAAGTTAAGAGCATTTCATTTATTGATGAAAGGTTTAGCAAAACAGATATAACAAACCCGTCCATTTCATGTTATGGTAATAATTACAAAAAGTAAAATTGAAGAAATTATTACCTTGCGGCACTTTTTTACATTGCATTAATACTCATGATAAAAGTGAATTACAACATAGATACAATTAGAAATGATTTCCCGGTATTGCACCAATTGATTTACAAAAAGCCTCTGGTGTATTTTGATAATGCCGCCACCAATCAAAAGCCCGTGCAAGTACTCGATCGTATGCGCGACTATTACGAAAGGGAAAACAGCAACATTCATCGTGGAGTACACCTTTTAAGTCAGGAGGCCACCTCTGCTTATGAAAACGCACGGGAAACGATAAAATCTTTCATCAATGCCGGGAGCAGAAGCGAAATCATTTTCACAAAGGGAACTACTGATTCGATCAATCTGGTAGCCGGCACACTTGGGCGACAACTATTAAAACCCGGCGATGAAGTGCTGATTACACACATGGAGCACCACTCCAATATTGTTCCATGGCAAATGATTTGCGAAGAAAAAGGCGCACAATTAGCCGTGTGTAAAATTTCAGAAAAAGGTGAGCTTGATCTTAAAGATTTTAACAAAAAACTCTCTTCCAAAACTAAAATAGTGGCGGTGAATCATGTTTCCAACTCATTAGGAACCATCAATCCTGTGAAAGAAATAATTAAAAAATCGCATGATGCAGGTGCTTATGTGCTCATTGATGGGGCTCAATCGGTAGCCCACATCCCTGTGGATGTTCAGGATCTCGATTGTGATTTTTATTGCTTTTCAGGACATAAAATATATGCACCCATGGGCATAGGTGTGCTTTATGGAAAAGAGGATATTTTGGATAAAATGCCTCCTTACCAGGGAGGTGGCGAAATGATTTCGACGGTTACTTTCGAAAAAACCACCTACAATGACTTGCCTTTTAAATTTGAGGCAGGAACACCAAATGTTGGCGGAACCCTTGGTCTTGAAGCAGCCATAAATTACGTGAGCACAATCGGACTTGAAACAATTGCCCATCACGAAAACGACTTATTACTATACGGTACCGAAAAATTATTGCAAATTGAGGGACTTCGCATTTATGGAGAAGCTGAACACAAAGCAGCTGTAATATCTTTCAACCTGGACAAAATTCACCCTTTTGATGCAGGCACTCTGATTGATAAATTCGGTGTTGCCGTCAGAACAGGGCACCTGTGTACCCAACCCCTGATTGATTTTTACGGCGTTCCGGGGTTTATCCGGGCTTCTTTTGCTATGTACAACACCCGGCAGGAAATCGATAAACTGGTGGAGGCTGTGATTAAAAGTAAAGCGATGCTATTGTAGAGGTTAGAAGATAGAGTTTAGAAAAAGAAATTAAGGAAGAAACTTCTCAAAAAAACAAACAGATTATTTGAAACATTTTTTTAAGATTGCTAATTATGAAACCAACGATTGCAGAAATAGAAGAACAGATTATTGCTGAATTTGAAAATTTTGAAGACTGGCTTGAAAAATACAACTACCTGATTGAAATGGGCAAAGACCTGCCCCTGATTGATGAAAAATTTAAAACCAAACAAAACCTGATTACTGGCTGCCAATCGAGTGTTTGGCTGCATGCCGAATACAAGGATGGTTTGATATTTTTTACCGCCGACAGCGATGCTGTTATTACCAAAGGCATTGTGAATATGCTTATCCGCGTTATGTCGGGCCAAACGCCCAATGCCATCATCAATGCAAAACTTGACTTTGTAGATCAGGTTGGCTTAAAGGAACACCTCTCCCCCACCCGCTCCAATGGCCTGGTTTCGATGATTAAACAAATGAAATTGTACGCCCTTGCCTTCCAGGCCAAATTTGGTGGTAATTAGGAAGTATTTCTTCGCAAATTTTACCAGCTTTTCAAAAGTATTCTTTTCTAAAAGCTACTATGCTTTGTGATATGGATAAATATTGCAAGTATAAATTTGCCTTTGTTTTCAATTTTGAGCAAAGCAAGTCCAGATGAACAAACTTTAATTTTGATAGTTTTGCAATTACAAATTACAATGTCATGATCAGGATCAACGAAGATTTCGTAAATCAAACATCAGAAAAAGCAAAACTTTCGCCCAGGCTAAGGATGAATTACAACTTCCATCCCCGGCTTGATGATCCCATCAGCCGTATGCTCAATGCCATGGAACCGGGGACTTATATTCAGCCGCACAAGCACGAAGACCCCGATCGGTTTGAAGTATTTTTGGCATTGCGTGGAAGGTTCGTGGTATTTACTTTTGATGATTATGGCAAAATTGCCGATTATTTTATACTTGATGCAAGCCAGGGAAATTATGGAGTTGAAATCCCCGCTAAGGTATATCATTCGCTAATGTCGTTGGAGGCTGGATCGGTGGCTTACGAAATGAAAGAAGGCCCGTATTTCCCGGCCACAGCTAAAAATTTTGCTCCATGGGCACCAAAGGAAGGTGATGAAGGAGCAGGAGCTTACATGAAAATATTGCTTACTCAGGCAGGTATTAATCTTTAAAAAACACTTTATGAAAATATCGACATTTTTCAGGCAGCGACCTTTGCTTTTCGAAATCGTTAATCCATTGAATAAGTTCATCAAGATGGAGGCTTTCAGTGGGATTTTACTGATGATTGTTACTGTCGTAGCGCTATTTATGGCCAATTCATTTATGTCGGATGCCTATTTTGGATTTTTTAAACAAAAGCTCACCTTTGCTTTCGAAGGATTTGAAATCAGCAAACCTTTAATCCTTTGGATCAACGATGGACTGATGGCAATTTTCTTTTTACTGGTTGGCCTTGAAATTAAGCGTGAAACCCAAACCGGTGAATTGTCTAGTTTAAAAACAGCTACCCTACCAGCTTTTGCGGCCGTTGGTGGGATGCTTATTCCGGCACTGTTTTATGAAGTATTTAATTACAGTGGCGATGGTTGGCCCGGTTGGGGAATTCCCATGGCCACCGACATTGCTTTTGCCCTTGGGGTAATGACTTTATTGGGTAGCAGGGTTCCTGTTGCACTTAAATTATTTCTTACTGCCCTGGCCATAGTGGATGACATTGGAGCCGTAATTGTAATCGCACTTTTTTACAGTTCCTCCATCAATTACGAAGCCTTGATTCTTGCCGGGCTGCTGTTTGCAGCCTTAATGACACTGAATGCTTTCAAGGTTTTCAGAGTTTCAATCTATCTTTTTCTTGGGGTTTTTTTATGGATAGCTTTATTAAAATCCGGAGTGCATGCTACCGTGGCCGGAATTTTACTCGCCATAGCCATACCCGGTAAAGCCAGGAAATCCGTAGAAGAGTGTGTTTCATCCAACGAATCGGTGCTTGGCCGTTTAAAAACCAAAGAAAACCCTGAGGACACTTTGGATCCTAAAAAAGATAAAAAGCTTATTAATGCCATTTACACCATCGGCGACAATTGCACACATGCTGTTTCGCCGCTTTTACGCCTTGAACATTCGCTGCATTCATGGGTAGCCTATCTAATTGTGCCCATCTTTGCATTTGTCAACGCAGGCGTTATTTTTAAGGCATCATTGCTTACAGATATTTTTAATCCCATTGCAACAGGCATATTTGCAGGCCTGGTCTTCGGAAAACCCATTGGAATTGCATTGTTTTCGTTGCTGGCAACAAAACTTAAACTGGCTTCTTTGCCTCCCGGCGTTAAATGGAAACACATTATTGGTGCAGGGTTTTTAGGGGGTGTTGGTTTTACCATGTCCATTTTTATCGACAATCTGGCTTTTGCCACCGACCCATACAACATAGAGATTGCCAAAATCGGCATCCTGTTTTCATCATTAATTGCCGGCATTGTTGGCTATATTATACTGTTTATGGCAGGGAACCCGGATAAGAAGTAGAAATTGTTTCAAAATTTCCAAAATCTAAAAATAAAAATAATAAATCATCATGGCAGCACAAAAACCATCCATACCCAAAGGGACACGCGATTTTACACCCGAGGTAATGGTGAAACGTAATTTCATTTTCGACACCATCAGGCAGGTATTTCAGCTTTACGGATATTTACCCATCGAAACTCCGGCTACCGAAAATTTATCGACCCTGATGGGGAAATATGGAGAGGAAGGCGACAAGCTACTTTTTAAAATTTTAAACAGCGGCGATTTTCTCAATGGTGTTTCTGATGAAGAATACACAAAAAAAGATGCCAGGTCATTGACTAACAAAATATCAGATAAAGGTTTACGATACGACTTAACCGTTCCGTTTGCCCGATTTGTGGTGCAAAATCGCAACGAAATCGCCTTCCCTTTCAAACGCTACCAGATACAACCCGTATGGCGCGCTGATCGCCCGCAGGCCGGAAGGTATCGTGAATTTTACCAATGTGATGTGGATGTAATCGGCAGCGATTCTCTCCTCAATGAAGTAGAGCTCATCCAGATCATCAGTGAAGTTTTTCAGCACTTAAATATCCGGGTTACCGTAAAGCTGAATAACCGGAAAATCCTTGCCGGCATAGCCGAAATTATTGGCGAGGCTGAAAAAATTATCGACATCACCGTAGCTATCGACAAGCTCGATAAGATTGGCCTCGAAAAGGTAAACAGTGAATTGATGGAAAAAGGAATTCCAGCAGATGCCATCGAAAAACTGCAACCCATACTTGAAATGACCGGAAGCGACGCAGAAAAGTTTGCGGTTTTGGAACAACAACTTCAGGCAAGTGAAACGGGAATGAAAGGGATAGCCGAGATGAAGGAAGTTTTTAATGACCTCCAATATTTAGGCCTTCAGGATTTTGTTGAACTGGACCTTACACTTGCCCGCGGGCTAAATTATTACACCGGAGCAATTATTGAAGTGAAGGCAAACGACATGCAAATTGGAAGTATTTGTGGCGGCGGCCGCTACGACGATTTGACAGGGATTTTCGGAATGCCCGGAACTTCGGGAGTGGGAATATCATTTGGCGCTGACAGGATTTATGATGTTATGGAGAAGCTTGAAATATTTACGGATTCAGGCAATGTTTCAACACAAGTATTTTTTGTGAATTTCGGGAAAGAGGAAGAAAAATATTGTCTCAAACTTATAAAGGAAATCAGAGCAAACGGTATAAGAGCTGAACTTTTTCCTGAGGCCGCTAAGATGAAGAAACAAATGACCTACGCCAATAAGAAAATGATACCCTGGGTTGTTCTCGTCGGGAAAAATGAAATAGAAAATAATGAGCTTAGCGTAAAAAACATGCACACCGGAAATCAGCAATCCTTAAAAACAAAAGATTTTATTGATCTCGTAAAATCGTGAAAATGCGTGAATTTGAATTTCAGGAATTTGATGCCATAGGTGAGGAAACACTTGAAGCAATTGGCCAGGCTAACCGTTTCAACCGATGGATGTATCAAACCATTAAGCCCTGGTGCAAAGGCCATATACTGGAAATCGGCAGCGGCGCTGGCAACATCTCAAAATATTTCCTTGAGGATAATGCTAAAATTATGCTTAGCGACATTCGCGAAAACTATTGCCAAAAGCTGAGAAATAAATTTACCGACAAAAAAAGTCTCTCAGGTGTTGTTAAAATGAACCTGACCGATCCAGATTTTGACGCAAAACACCGCGACATCTTTAACTCCTTCGATACCGTTTTTGCCCTGAACGTGGTTGAACATATCGAGGATGATTTTCTTGCCTTAAAAAACGGCAATAAGCTTTTGAAAAAGGATGGGCACCTGGTTATTTTGGTTCCCTCGTATCAGCACCTCTACAATCAATTCGATGTTGGCTTAGGCCATTACCGGCGCTACACCCGTTCGAGTCTTGCACGCATTTTCAGGATGAACAACTTACAAATCATCAGGAAACAATATTTTAATTTTGTTGGATTATTTGGCTGGTTTTTCTCGGGCAGTATTTTAAAAAAAGAACAAGTCCCGGTGGGGCAGGTCAGGATTTTCAACAGCCTTGTGCCTTTATTCAAAGTTCTCGATCTGGTAACCTTTCAAAGCATTGGCCTATCGACAATTGTTGTAGGAAAAAAAGCCTAATACCGTCACTTTTACCAATTATTTCTACCTTTTCGATATCTTCAAACTGCAGCGATTGATGGTAACATTTTTTTAAAATTAATTAAATGTCCTGCCAATAATAGCGCATTTCGGTATTTGTTTATACTTTTGAGCCCATACGACAAAATATCAGAACTATGGCACAAAAGAAAGATTCTAAAAAGACATCAGGTCCAAAAAAAACTACGACTGCAACAAAGAAAAAAACCATTGCAAAAGTACCAGTTGATGCAGTGCCTGTACCATCCAGAGATATTAAAAAAGAACCGATAGCAGTAAAGTCTCCGATTGAGCAAAAGAATAGTGTTGCACCTCAGCAACAAGACACGAAACCTAAATCATCGCAACCTCCAGTAGTTTCAAAACCAAAGGCCGCCGAAGTTGATGTTGTTCATAAGGATGAGCAACCCAAAATGCACGTGATTGAAGAAAATAAGGACTGGAAATTTGTTAAAGCTAAAACCAAGAATGTTGAAAAGCCTGAAGTGAAAAATGAGGTGAAATCTTTAGATGAAAAAGAAAAAAAGATGGGAAAAGAAATAAAAAATGAATCGATAACAATTGAAAATAAACCTGAAACAGTTGCTACAGCTGAGGTTGTAATACCGGGCCCTGAAGCTTTGATGGACCTTAATGTGGAAGATGTAAATAGTTCTCTGCTTATGGAATGTGCCTGGGAGGTATGCAACCAGGTAGGTGGCATTTATACAGTTATCCAGACAAAAGTTCCTGCAACAAAAATTAAATGGGGTAACAATTACCTTTTGATCGGGCCCTATTTTGCTGATCAAACATCTGCTCATTTTGAATATGATAAGGATTTATACAACGAAGAAGTGATAAGGGAAAAACGTGATCCCATTCAGGAAGTTGTAAGAGAAATGCACAGCAGGGGATATGACGTACATTACGGAACATGGCTAGTAGATGGAAGACCCAAAGCCATTCTTTTCAATCCGCAATCGCTGTTACCAAAAATACATGAGCATAAATATATTTTCTGGGAACATCACAACATTACACTTCCCGGAAACGACTACCTTGTTGATCAGGTGGTTTCGTTTGGCTTTATGGTGTATGAGTTTATCAAACTTTTATCTTACAACGAAAACAACAACAAACGGCTTATTGCCCATTTTCACGAATGGATGGCCGGCGTTCCAATTCCGGAACTAAGGAGGAATAACATCAATACCAAAATTGTTTTTACCACACACGCCACCATGCTTGGCCGCTACCTGGCCATGAACGACCCGGAATTTTATGACCACCTGCCATTTTATGACTGGCAAAAAGAAGCAAACCATTTTAATATAAGTCATATTGTTCAAATTGAAAGGGCAGCAGCACATGGCTCGCACGTTTTTTCAACGGTAAGTGACATCACCGGCAGGGAATGCGAATATTTACTAGGGCGTAAACCTGAAGCCATCCTCCCCAACGGGCTCAACATTAAGCGTTTTGAAGTGATGCACGAGTTTCAGCAACTGCACAAGCAAAGCAAAGGAAAGATCAATGAGTTCGTTATGGGACATTTTTTCCATAACTATACTTTCGACCTTGATAAAACCCTTTACTTTTTTACCTCAGGACGATATGAGTATTTCAATAAAGGTTTCGACCTCACACTTGAAGCCCTTGCCCGCCTTAACCATAAAATGAAAGAGGCCAATGTGGATAAAACCATTGTGATGTTTCTGATCACCAAAAACCCTTACCGTTCAATCAACTCCAGCATGCTGGAATCAAGGGCCAAACTGGAAGAAATCAGACGAAATTGCGATGATATTCAGGAATTATTAGCTGAGCGGCTTTTTAATAATATGCTATCCCGCGACAACGTCAACGAACTTCCTAACCTTAACGAACTTGTTGACGACTACCTTGCCCTGCGTTTGCGCAGGAACCTCGGCAGCTGGCGTGACAATCAAATGCCAGCAATCGTTACACACGATCTTGTGGATGAATATAATGATTCGATAATGAATTTCCTCAAGACTGCCAACCTGTTGAATTATCGCGAGGACAAGGTAAAAGTGGTATATCATCCTGATTTTGTTTCGACAGCAAATCCACTGTTCCGCATGGATTATCTGCAATTTGTAAGGGGTTGTCATTTGGGTATTTTCCCAAGCTACTACGAACCCTGGGGATACACACCCCTTGAGTGTTGTGCAAGCGGACTTCCGTCGATTACTTCAGACCTTTCAGGATTTGGTTCGTATGTAATGAATCATGTTGAAGATAGTGATGCCAAAGGATTATGGGTGATAAAACGGAAAAATCGCTCTGCAAATGATGTTGCCGAGGATATTGCCAACAAGTTATTTAAGTTTGTGAAACTGGAGCGCCGCGAAAGAATCGGGCTCAGAAACCGCATCGAAGATAATTCAACCATGTTTGGATGGCGACAATTACGGAAGTACTATGATAATGCCTACGCAAAGGTGCTTAAATTGTAAGTTGTTAGAAAAACAAATTGAATGATTTCATCTAAATCACAACAGGCAAACCCATTCTTCTTGATTCACCGATTTTAAAATCCTTATTTTATTAT
>JGI10211J34971_10004790_pt1 | contig 10694 bp, 7 predicted proteins | sample Etolagsediment_FD_34971 | JGI IMG/M metagenome (IMG submission 34971)
CCAGGGAATTTATAATGAGCCACGAGGTGCAAATTGCTATGGTGGAGATATGGAAGATCGCCAACTCCCTTGCAAAAGATATCCCAGAGCTAAAAGAAAATGTCTTCAAACATGCAGGAGAGTTGATGACATCAGTGATGCTTTACCTTCATCCTGATACGGTGAATATGAAAAAGGCAAAGGTTGAATATGTCAAATCAAAAAAACAGTCTTTCACGGCAAAATCAACTCTTGGTCCTGCTGAATTTAAAGGGGTGGAGATTAGTCTTTATGACAAGGCCAAAAATTTAACAGAATCTGGAATCATGGGAAATCCTTTGTCTGCAACAGCAGAAAAAGGAGAAATCATTGTTAATGCAATAACATCATACCTCGTAGAAATGGTAAAAAATTTTTAAAGGAAAAAGATTATCCTTCTTTCCCCTCCAACACATCCTCATAAGTCATCCTCATCGCCTTTTTGTCAAATTTACCAACGCTTGTGCGAGGTATTTCATCAACAAAGATGAACTTTTCCGGTATCCACCACTTTAATATCTTGCCCTCTCCCACATACTGTGTCATATGCTCATTTAATTCCGTCTCGGAAATCTTCCCTTTATATTCGTCTTTCGGCACTAATAATACCACCGGACGTTCTCCCCACTTCTCTGAGGCAGCCCCAAAAACTGCAACTTCTTGCACCTTTGGATGCATGTTGATCAAATTTTCCAGTGTGAGGCTTGAAATCCATTCTCCGCCACTTTTTATCACATCCTTGGAACGGTCAATAATCAATACACTTTCTTCTTCATCTATTGTGGCCATATCTCCGGTGTGCATCCAACCATCTCGCCACAGTTCCTTTGATTTCTCGCCCTCCTTATAATAACCCATGGTAAGCCACGGTGCTCTGAGCACAATCTCACCAACTGTCTTTCCATCCCTCACAACATCGTTGCCCTGCTCATCCACAACTCTTTGCTCCACAAATGGAGGGGCTATGCCTGTTCCGCTGAGAAACTCTATCTTTTTATCATCCGGCCAAGTAAACATATGTGGTTTTAGATACTGGAGACCCACCTTTGTATACACTTCTGTCATACCCCATCCAGAGCAGATATCCATACCAAGCTCCTTTGCTTTTTTGGCGAGTATAGTGTTGAGTCGCATTCCTCCGCCTTCATAGATAAGACCTTTAAAATATTCTTTATAGTGCTCAACCTCTGGGTGGGAAATAATCATATTAAGCATTGTAGCAACGCATGCCATATAACCGCCCTGCCCAGGGAGCTTTTCTTTTTTTAGTATTTCTAAAAATATTTTCGGATCGAATCTTCCAGGATACACTTGTTTGCATCCAAGAAATGTCGCCATATAAGGAACACCCCAGCCATGAGCGTGAAACATGGGCACAAGTTGTATTGTCATGTCACGGCGCGGGTCTAATCCCCTTTCTCCTGAAAAACCCTGGAGCATACTTGACCAAATAAGAGTGTGCATTATATGCTGTCGATGAGTAAAGAAGCATATCTTTGGATCTCCTGTCGTGCCGGTGGTGTTACTTAACGATGCTACAGTATCCTCGCTCAGATCAGGGTAATCATAGTGTGGCGATGCGACACGTAACAATCCCTCATACTCTGAAATCGGATAGAGTTTTGTCTCAGGCAGTTTTTCATCATCTGCTAATACTATGTAATGTTTGACTGTTTTTAGTTTGTCGCTAATTGACTCAATTATTGAAGTAAAATCTTTGTTAAAGATAATTACATCATCCTCAACCCGATTAATGAGAAAGATCATCTGTTCTGGAGTCAAAAGTGGATTCCCCATGTGCACCATAGCACCCATACACGGCACAGCAAAATATGTTTCAAGAAAGCGGTGAGTATTCCATTCAAAACATATGACTTTTGAACCTTCCTTTACTCCCACTCCTTTAAGAGCGGTTGACAGACGCTGACACCTCTCATAGAGTGTGGCATAATTCCCTCGAAAAATGTCCCTATACACAATTTCGCCTTCAGGTCGCATTTTTGCTGCATGCTCTAAGAAATGTTTTAGAATAAGTTGATAATTATANCCAANCTTTGGAAATATTTGCTCCTCTTCCATAATCTTCCTCCTTTAGAGATGGATACTGAGTTGTACCTTTTTGANAAATATATCGCCTATTCCCAACTATCAAAATTTATTGGTTTTGTCAAAGCAGTCAAACAAGCAGTCAATAAACAGTTTTGTTATACATCGATGGAATAGAGGTGTGATACGAGAAAAGTTTGCTAATCCCTTGATTGTATTGGTGCCGGAGGTCGGAATCGAAGCCGCACAGCCACTAGGACCGAGGGATTTTAATCCCTTTTTTATGCCTTTTATGGTGTTGTGTGATGTTAGTGTAAGCAATATAATCCTTGACAAATCAATATGTTTTCATTAGATTAATCCCTATAGTCTATGAGAGAATTTGATTTCATTTGCTTATATAGTGCTTACATTTAAAAACAGGGGATTAAAATGAAGCTTACAAAAACTATCATAGAAAATAGCACGTTACCTTTAAGGGGTCAACAATTTTTATGGGATTCTGAAATAACGGGCTTTGGTATCAGGTTAACAAAATCGACGCGGACTTACATTGCGCAAGGCCGTGTTAATGGCGTAGATAGGCGGATATCACTTGGTAGGCATGGTGTTATTACCCTGCAGGAAGCCCGCAGGAAGGCCAAAAAAGAGCTTTCCGGGATGCTTGAGGGTATTGATCCGGCCATAGAGAAAAAGCGTATTGAAGCCTATTCTTTGACGTTAAGAGAGATTACTGAAAGATATTTAAGGGATCGGCGGGATCTGAAACCGTCCTCAAGGGCCGATATTTTGAAACATCTCAATAAAGCCTTCTCATCCTGGGCCGATAGGCCAGCCGTCGAGATCACCCGCGATAAAGTAATAGACTTATTCAGGGAATTGACAGACCGAGGTCCGGCGCAAGCAAATCAGGCATTTAGGAATCTCCGGGCAATTCTTAACTATGCACGCACCGCTTATCAGCCTGATGATAAACCTATGCTAATAGAAAACCCGGTTAGTATCTTATCTGACACAAAACTATGGAATAAAATCCGGCCACGATCCAAGCGCATACCCACAGATAAGATCGGCCTTGCATGGAATCTCTTGCGAGCGCTCAGAAAGTCACCAGGTGAAACGATCATCATGAATACTTTGGCAGATGCAGTGTCTTTTCTTCTCTTGACAGGCGCGAGGTGGAGTGAAATGGCAAAGTTGACTTGGAACCGTGTGAATTTCAATGAGGGCTGGTGGTATATACCAGACCAAAAAAATAGAAAACCTGTTACATTCCCTTTGTCAAAGGTGGCCGTGGACATCCTTGCAGCCCGTCCTAAAACTAATCAATATCTATTCCCTGCACGATCAGGAGCGGGACATATCCATGATGCACGGGGTATTTTTTTGAAAATCTCCGAGGCTGTGGGTGTTCAGGTATCGGCCCATGACTTGCGCCGGACATTCAGGGCCATAGCCGGTGAATGTCAAATTGAATTATGGAAGGCTAAACTTTTAATGAACTATAGATTAAATCAGGAAGTGACTATCGGGCATTACACGGAGACGGAAGACTTGAGATATTTAACGTCTGAGATAAACAAGATTGCTGATTGGATAGTAAGGCAAGGGGTAATTGTTAAGAGTGATAAAGTGAAGACTGTTTCAACCATATTGAATATTAACAAACCTTTTTTAGACATTAAGAGCGGTGGATTTAGATCTGGTGAATTAGAAAAAATTAACATAAGCAGGCAAAAGATAAAGGATTTAAAATTGATATCACCGCGAACGCCTAAAATTGTAAAAAAACTTAAAGAAAACATCGAAAAAATAATGCAATTGAGCCATGCCATAAACCCTTATAGAGCCTATCTTTATTTTAAGCCGGTAATTGAAAAGAAAAAAATGGCAGAGGGATATATCACTACGCAGCGACAAGAACGGAACAAGCGGCGAACCTGGAACGGTCTAACTAAAGACGAGATGGAGAAGCAGAAACAAAAGATCGTCGATGATTATAACAAGATACATACCAAGCACCCCAGTATCAGTGAGAACAAATTCTCACAGGATCATGCTAAAGATTACCCCGACCTGAAACCTTCAAGAGTTCGTCAAATCCTTAGAGAAGGACGTCTCAAAGAAGCACACCCTAAAGAGACACTTGACACCTAACCCGGTTAAGTGCCTAATTTCTTAATGAAAACATATAGTTACGCTTGACATCATCACAAACTATCACTATTCTTATAGCAATAGCATAAACTATCAAATAATGAGATGATGTAATGATGATGTTAAGAACTGTTGAAGCAGCTAATTATTTCGACCTAAGAAAATGCTCTCTTGAAGTGTGGCGCGTTCGGGGAGGTGGGCCTGTTTTTCTGAAATTGGGAAAAGCCGTTAAATACCGGAAAGGGGATCTCGACACTTTTATTAAGCCGTACAAAACTCCAGACTCCTGTCTGGAGATGGAGCGTCAGCCCGGAGGGCCCAAGCTGATTTAAGCTTGTAGCCCAACGAAGCCCCCGGCTCCTGCTGGGGGAGTGTCACTATTGAATGACATTATGAAATTTATAGACTGATTATTGCTAAAAAAGAGGTTGAGGAAAGGTCACTTTGCTTCATACATTTCTTCCAAAATAAATAACAACCTACACCTCTTTCGCTTATGGATACATAAACATCATTTGGTAAATGATGAATTATTTTTTCACCTTTGTCGATCAGAATGTTTGAAGAAATCATGTTCTTCAAAACCCAGATGAAAAAATTTTTTGAAAAAAAATATATATATGACAATGGGATTAGCAATATTTCTCATAAAAGTACCTAATATCCCAATTTATTAATGTATTATTAACTCCTGAAGTCTACAAAAAATGCCAACCGAAATTTAAATAAGCTTTGACTGATTTTTTTCCGGGAGAATGAAGCTAAAAAAATGGCAAATGTTTATAATATTTTAGAGAAGATAAAAAGAAAGTGGAAGTGATGATCACCTGTATCAAGTAAGATGTTAAATGATGAGAGATAAAAAAAAGATTTACATCATTATGAAGAAGAATGTCGAGTTCAATTCAAGGGTACAAAAGCAAGCGCTAACCTTAGCACAGGCAGGCTATGATGTAACCGTAATAGCTGTGAAAGTTAAAGGCCAAAAAAGCTACGAACAAAGAGATAGATACACTATTATTCGTCTTCAATTAGAGCCTTTACACGTTAGGATTCGACGTATATATCCAATTATGAAAGGATTGCTTTTAGATAAGATATTTCGTTTAAAGAAAATCCAAAGCACTCCAGAGACACAAAAACAAAAGTCTGCTTCAAGCCTTATGTCTGATACTATTAGGATAGGTAATCATTTATCTAGCAGTGATAATAGTCAAATCGAGCTTGGTGGTCTAGCAAGCTATAATAGTGATATAAAACATTTCAGTGAGATTCTACAAGGTCATTCGTATGCAATACCTCCAAATGAGCGGATAAATGATAAGACATTTTTTTTTAAATGTTTGAAATGGAGTTATATTAAAGGCAAGAAGTATTTAAAATGGATACTAAAAAATGCATTCCGTTTAGTCTTTTTTTTGCCGAATATCATTGCTAATTTTCTCTCCAAGTTCCTTCATCCTTTGGAAGCGCTAGATCTTACATGGAAATGTTGGAATCTTTTGAAAGATCAAAGAGGACATTTGTATCACGCACACGACTCTTATGGTTTGCCGGTCGCTTATTGGCTGGCAAGGCGCCATAAGGCCGTTTTAGTGTATGATGCTGTTGAAATCATTACCGATAGGAATGTAGTTAAAAAAAAACGTTTTTTTTCCTGGATTGCCTATAGACTTGAAAAACATCTTACTTGTCGATGCGATCTGGTCATGACTGTCGCTCCCACAAAAGCCAAGTTGCTTTCTGAGCGTTATAATATTGCTTCCCCTTTGGTATTAATGCACTGTTGCCCATATCAACCATCCCCTAAACCTTTACAATGGGATTTTTTGGATCAACTCAATCATTCGACTCAAAAAATAGATTTATATGGTAAAAAAGTTGGTCTTTATAGCGGAGCAATAACCCATAACAGGGGACTCGAACAGCTTATTCAAAGTATTTTTTATTTATCTGAAGATATCATTATTATAATTATGGGACCTATTGGAGCGTCAAGATATTTAGAGAAACTTAAATCCCTCATCACCGAGAATAATGTTGAAGATAGGGTCATCATTTTTCCTCCTGTTCCTCAAAGCCAGGTGATAAATTATACCTCTTCCGCCCATATAAGCATAGTTCCTATTCAGTATACACTGAGTCATTATTTGTCTTTACCGAATAAGATTTTTGAAGCTATAATGGCCCGCGTCCCTGTTGCAGCGAGTAATTTTCCTGCCATGAGAGAAATTATTCTTGGTAATCAAATTGGTGGCGTTTTTGACCAAACAGATCCAATGGATATTGCAAGATGCATTAATGAATTAATGGATCCCGAGGTATACAAAAGGTTACTACCAAAACTTGAGCAGGCCTCATCTAAATATCACTGGGAGAGTGAAGCTAAAAAAATGGCCAATGCTTATAAATTATTATTGAGTAAACACAATTGTAATTAGAGAGGATAAGTCAAAAGTGAAAAAAGTTGTCATTAAAGAACCATATACAGTAGTGATAGAGCAGGGGCCCAAACCGCAGATCAGCGATGATCAGTTCTTAGCGCGCGCCATTGCAACGGGGATAAGCGCCGGCACAGAAAGGATACGCTATAACGGAACCAATCCGGCATACCTAACGGGCAGACGATCCTATCCAGAGGAACCGGGATATGAGTTTGTAGGTAAAGTTACTGAAATTGGAAAGAATATCACATCTGTTTCTCCCGGCGATAAGATTTTTGCGCTTGCTCCCCATTGCGAATATGTTGCTTTCAGAGAATTTGACTTTTTTGGTGTTCTGCCTAATGAAATTGATATTGAAAATGCTCTATTTGCGGCATTAACTATGTCAACCATACACGTTGCCCATCGGTGCAATATAACCCTTGGTGATACGGTAGGTGTTGTTGGGCTTGGGGTTTTCGGATTATTAATTGCTCAAATTGCAAAACTAAATGGGGCTTCAAAAGTAATCGGATTAAATCCCTCTGCCTGGAAAGGTAGTTTTGCCAAAAAGATGGGAATTGATCTTATATTAAAGACCAACAGTTATCGACCTCAGTTGCTTGCAGAAACTCAGAGTAGAGGTGTTGATATCGCCATTGAAAGCAGTGGCTATTCTTCGGGAGTTACGATAGCTGTTGATATAGTCCGCAAGCGGGGGAAAGTTGCAATTGTTGGTTTTCATTCCCATCCCTTTGAGATATCTGGTGAAAATTTATTCACCAAGGAGCTGACTATATTGGGAATTCGCAATGGGGGTGGGCCTAATATGTCTTATGAATATTTGCGTTGGAGTAAAAGGGAGAATTTTAACGAAGCTCTTCGATTAATTAAATCAGGGGTGATCCAAGGAAAGTCTATGATCACGCATAGATTTAAAGCAGACGACATTGAAAAAGCTTATCAGCTTATTGATAAAAGAGCAGAACCGTATTTACAAGTCATTCTGAATTGGTAACCATGATAACTTATCCCGCATTCAAATTTCGCCATAAATTGGAAATGGATCAATTCAAGGAGGAGCTGCAATTACTGATTATATCACCTCTATAGATTTTATGAGCAATGTTCATAGTGAGAATGCCCTCCTTCTAGAAATTTGAGAGAATTAAATGTGACGAAGAATTAGAGAAAAGACTTTTATGAAAAAAACTAAAGTTGGTCTAATTGGCTGTGGTAAGCAGGCAGCAAAACATATTTCGAGCCTTCGGTCTATGCCATATATAGAAATAACATTGGCAGACCTTGAGACTGATATTGCACGTGATCTTGCTGAAAAAGAAGGGATAAATTGGACCGAGCAGACGAGTGAACTACTTGATGATAATAGTATTAGAGCAGTAGTTATTTGTACACCAACTACATCACATGCTTCTCTTATTAAAGAAGCTATCAAGAGAAAAAAAGACGTTTTTTGTGAAAAACCGCTCGCTGCTTCATTAGAAGAAATAATAAAACTGCGAAATATAGCGAATAAATCTGAAAGCCTTGTTCTTATTGGGTATGTGTATCGTTTTGTACCTATTTTTGAAGAGGGATTTAAACTTTTTCGCAAAAGGCAAATAAATGGTGAGAGCATTGTAATGGGCAAACCTTTGAGCGCTTTTTTTCGTTTAGGGAGTCGTGGTTCACACCAGTTATGGAAACATCGAAAGGAGTCTGGAGGAGGGGCTATCAATGAGGTGCTTGTCCATATGATAGATCTGGCTAATTGGTATTTTGGTCCACTCCGAGATATTCAAGTCATTTCATGTGATCTTCGCTACCCAGAACGTGTTATTCAAGGAAAAAAAGTGAAGGTTGATGCAGAGGATTTTATTTTGATTAGATGCGTGGGAGTCAATGGAATCGAGATTTTTTGTCAAGCGGATCTCATTACTCCAGCATTCTGCCAGTATGTTGACATTCAGGCTGAAAATGGAAGTTTCATGGGCTCTATTCAACCGGAATCACCTTCTTACATATTTCTAAAGGAGAGCCGTGGGAACTATGACGTTGGTAAAACACAACTGAGGTTTAATAGACAGAATGCATTTGATATACAAATGCTTGCATTTATTCGGACAGTATTAAGAAAGAAAAATGTGGATCGCAATACAATAGACGACTCGTTAAAATTAATCGAAATTATGAACCAAGTTAGAGAACAGGTGAAGGTGTAATAATGAAATCGATATTCATATATGAAATTGAGTTAAATGAAAGTCGAATTTACGGGGGTTTAAACTGGAATATACTCAATATGAGTGAGAAAAAGAGCCTAGAATATGTTTTTTCAGCAGTGAAGACTTGTAATTAAACGAGGTCCTTTGCAGGAAAAATGCTTTAGTTTTTTTTAAACTTAGAATATCGACTTACAAATAAGGAAATTGGAGACATAAGTATATAATCATAGTTTTCTTTAATCTTCATTAAAGAATATTTTAATATTTGCAAAGAGAGTATTTGTGAAACAATACTTACTTAGCTATATAAAAAAACGCCAATACATTTTATTGATTGGTGATATACTTGTCATAGGCTTTTCACTACTCATAAGTTATCTTATTAGAGTTTACCTAACCCGTGGATATCTTGACCTGTCCGTTATGCTGTCAAAATTGAATCCATGGTTGTTCTTTGTCATTTTCCTTCATACTTTCTCCCTTTATTTACTGGATCAATATAATATTACCCGTCTAATTAACATAATCCGTTCGTCTTTTATGGTGGTAATGAGTATGGCACTCGCCAGTGTACTTACCAGCGGCTTTTTCTTTTTCTTTCCGAAATATATTTTTGGACGCCAAGTATTACTTATTAACCTTATGGTGGTATCGGTTTTCATGGTTTTGTGGAGATTGCTCTATACGGAAATATTGTTAGGAAGGATAAAATCGAAACGACTGGCGGTGATAGGAGATGGGCAGTCCATATCTTCTTTTATCCAAGAGTTGTCTACTATTCAGAATAGTGGATTCAGGATTACCGATATTTGTGTACCAAAAAAGAGTGGCTCTTTGGAAAAGTGGCCTTTACCATCCTACTTAAATAGACACAAGAATATTATTGATTTGCTGGAATTTAATAATTTCGATGCTCTGGCCTTTGATTCTACCACCGGTTTTTTTTCAGATAGTGAAATCCGACACATCCTGAAACTAAAATATAGGGATAAAGCTGTTTATGATCTTCCTACACTCTACAAGAACCTGACTGGTAAGGTTCCCCTAAATTATATCGATGGTCATTGGCTTCTGAACAGTGACGCACTTCAAGGGGAAATGAATTTACTATATGGTCGAGTTAAGAGAATTCTTGATTTAATGCTATCTGGCTTATTCCTATTAATTACTGCTCCGCTGTTTGCGATACTCTGTATTGCCATAAAATTAGAGGGCAGCGGGAGAATATTTTTTATTCAGGAACGATTGGGAATTCAAAAAAGACCTTTCAAGTGCGTTAAGTTTCGTACAATGGTTGAAGACGCTGAAAGCAAAAGTGGCCCTATATGGTCCAGTGAAAAAGATTCTCGTATCACACGAGTAGGGTATCTACTTCGTAAAAGCCGTTTGGATGAACTGCCCCAGCTGTGGAATATCCTGAAAGGAGATATTAGTTTTGTGGGACCACGACCAATTCGGGAGCATTTCGCCAACAAGTTGACAGAAACGATTCCTTTCTACGGACTTCGTTTTAATGTCAAGCCAGGTCTTACCGGTTGGGCTCAAGTGAACTATGATTATGCAGGTTCAGAGGAAGGGCAACTGCAGAAATTCCAGTATGAGCTGTTTTACATACAGAACATGTCTCTTTTCCTGGATTTGTTAATCATGTTAAAAACGATTAAGATTGTGCTTTTGGGGAAAGGGGAGTGAGGAATCAAAGCCCCTTCTCAGGGCAAACCCATCTGCCAAGCCTGCTTGGCATTAAATCTTTAATTATTTTGTTATGGTCTTTTTTATCCCTTATTTCCTTACATCATTTATATCCATTTTGGAATGGCCTTGT
>JGI10211J34971_10004794_pt1 | contig 10689 bp, 6 predicted proteins | sample Etolagsediment_FD_34971 | JGI IMG/M metagenome (IMG submission 34971)
ACAGGAAAGAAAGTAAAAGGGGAATGTATATCAGCGAAAACATACTGAAGGAGATTTTCTCAACTGCCTGCTGCTCTTTGTTTGCAAACACATCCCAGGCAAGGAATAAAAAGAGAAACAACACAAGCAAAGGCACAACATATCTAAACTGGAAGAAAAATATAGACCATGTGAGCAGCAGCCCACATATTATCAGAATGGGAAGATGAAGTTTTACTTCTTTATGATCACGTGCAAGGAGAGAGAACTCACGAATTCCAAGTATGATGACAAGAGAGAGCAGAATTTGAAGAGGGTAGCCGCCAAACCACGCACAGATCAGCATTATAGGACCATAAACCAGAGAACTCAGGACTCGTACAACTGTTTTTTTCATGATCTACACTCCTCCAAATCGGCGCGCACGTCTCTGAAAATCAATAATTGCCTGAAGAAATTCTTCTTGGGAAAAATCAGGCCAGAGAGTTTTTGTAAAGTACATTTCGGAATATGCAATCTGCCAGATGAGGAAATTGCTGATCCTCATTTCACCACTTGTCCGTATAAGCAAATCTGGGTCGGGAATATCTTTTGTATATAAATATTTCGGGAAATCTTCCAACGTAATTGAATCTTGCCTTTTCTTGAGGAGCGTGTTTATGCCTTCAATGATCTCCAGTCTGCCGCCATAATTAACTGCCACAAGAAGGTGGAGTCCCGTATTATCTTTGGTCATCTCGTAGGCATCATCCATTTTTTGAGCAAGCGAATCAGAAATACCGTCTCGCGACCCGATAAATTTGATGACCACATTGCTCTCATACAACTCCCGGATTTCTTTCATCAAAGTATTTTCAATGAGCGTGAGAACTGCTTTTGGTTCGTTATTCGGACGTTTCCAATTTTCTGTTGAAAATGCGTAGATAGTAAGATAATTCAGTCCAATTTCTCCGGAAACTTTCACAATACGCTTAACAGCCCGGGTACCCTCATAATGCCCTTTAATGCGCGGCAGATTTTTTGATTTTGCCCATCTGCCGTTGCCATCCATAATAATTGCTATGTGTTGCGGCAGGATATTTTTTTTAATTTCTGCAACGAGTTCTGATTTCGATTTCATAACGAAGATGATTGTTGCAAATGGGTTTTCTGTCTGTCAATAAATGCGTTTGTTGAAGTAATAGAAAAAGGGACATCAGAGCGATGTCCCTTCTAAGTTAGAGGGAGAATGTTTACTTATGCCATTCCTTATGTTTTGCGGGAGGGCTTTGAAATTTTGTTTTATGTAATGATTTGATTTTTGCGATCTGATCTTCGGTAAGAACAGAGGTGATCTTCTCTTTTAAAGTAATACGTTCTTTCGCAAGAGTTGCCTTCTTCAGAAATATCTGGTCAACGATATTGCGAGCTTGTTTATAATTCTCATCTTGCATTGCATTTTCTTCGTCGATTTGCAATTTATCAATGTCGGCATTCAAGCTGATTGACANTTTNCGGGAATCATCCTGATAGTCATCGATCTTATCGATCTGAGCATCTGTGAGTTCNAGTTCTTCTGCCATCCAGAAAGGAAATCCCATGTGCTGACCTTTACCCTCTGGTCCCTGTTTCATCATAAAATGTTCCTGATGATCTTGTTTTTGCTGCATCATGTTCATTTTTCCCCGGGGATTTGGCATGTCCGCATCCTGTGCGAGTAAAGGGGTTGCCAAAAGTCCTAAGATTATTGCGAGTACGAGATATTTTTTCATCTGTACCTCCATGGTTTTATTTTTTCACATATTTGCCTGTTATGATAATTGGGGATGAAAAAGGTTTAAAAATTTATACAGCTAAAATATTGACATCCGGCAAGCGCTTTTTTGAATCCAATTCAAAGGAAAGTATGAAACCGTATAATAAGAGTTGGAATGTTTCGGAGTCGACGACTCTGTCGTCCAAAAACTCAATATTTTTCATGGAGGCATACTTTGAGTAAATTAATTCCCTTTATCCTGACAGCAATAATTTTTATGATTTCTCTCCCCCTTTTTGCAGATATTGACTTTATTACTTACACCGAGACCTTCACTCACTTAGGAACAGATGGCGGTGATCCAGAATATGTATTTGCAGAATTTATCGAGGGTCAAAGTTTGTACAGGGTTGAACAAAAATTCAACTATGGAACAAACGAATTTTTCGAAAAAATTATCGTTTGGGATAATCTTGAATATCATTATTTTTGTCAAAAAATTTATAACAACGTAGAATATAGAATAAAATTATTCAAAAATAGACTAAATAGGAAGAAATCTAAACCAAAACCTTACGTTCCAAATCCCAATCCTGAAACCATCATCGTAGACATAAACGGCACAGGGAACTATACGACCATTCAAGAAGGGATCGATAACTCTCAGGATGGAGATATCGTTCTCGTGTATCCCGGAACCTACTATGAGAATATCGATTACAACGGCAAAAACATCACAGTTGCAAGTAAATACTACACCACAGGAGATGAAGCATATATAGATTCAACAATCATAGATGGACATAATAATGGAAGTTGTGTGACATTTGATAATGGAGAGTCAGATGCAGATCTAATTGGTTTTACCATAACAAATGGAAGTGGATACCACATTAGTACTCATGATTTTTATGCAGGAGGAGGTCTTTTCTTATCCAATGTATCAGTTGACCTATCTCATTTGATATTAGAAAACAATAAAGCAGATTATGGTGGAGGGATATGTATATATTCGAGTTCGAATAATACCCTACAATTCACGAATGTAAAGATTTTAAATAATTTTGCTCAAATTGGTGGAGGTTTGTATTTCTCAGGTGGAGGAAATGCTGTTTTTTCAGATTTCGAAAGATGTAACATATATCTTAATTATGCATCGTATGGATCAGACATTTATACTCATTTAGGAATTCTACATGTAATAGTAGATACTTTTACCGTTCAGGAATCAAATAAATTTTATGCAACAGCTCCCGATAGTGGTTTTTATCAAGGGGAAGTTACGGTGACAAATCTCAACCATAAGATCGAACAAATCAATCAGGATGTTTACGTATCTCCTAATGGTAGTAATACAAACAGCGGTTTGAGTTGGAATGATGCATTTAAGAATATCTACCATGCACTCATCATGGTAAAATCAGATAGTACACATCCCAATACAATATATGTGGACGAGGGAACGTATTCGCCATCATTAACAGGTGAGTTCTTTGCACTGGGTGGTAAAGACCACATTTCAATAATCGGTACTGATAAGGAATTAACAATTCTTGATGCAGAGCAGAAATCAAATCTATTTGAAATACGGAATGTAATAAAGATGTCCGTAAAAAATTTTACGGTGGAAAATGGGCTTGATAACTTTGATGGTGGTGTAAGTATCGAATCCAATTCTTCAACTAATTTTGAAAATATAATATTAAAAAATAATAATTGTATGGATGATGGTGTAACGCATTTGGATTTATATTCAAATTGTAAGGTGTCATTTAAGAATGTTGAAATAATCTCTACTTATGAAGTTGAAGGAGTCGCTGTGTTCGTGAATAATTATACATCATTACTACTCGATGGATGCAAAATATTAGGGAATGAGGTGAATCCCACAACGTGTAATTTTGGAGCATGCCATTTTGCAAATAATTGTTCACCTGTTTTTATTAATACGTTAATTGCAGAAAATAATGCACCTATTTCAAGCGGTATTGGCATACTTTGGGGATATGAGCAAATGTATGTCATAAATTCAACGATTGTTGATAATAGAGATTGCTCTGAAGGTACCATAAATTTAGTTGGTAATAGCCACATAACACTTATCAATACAATTCTCAGGAATGAACCTGAAACGGAAATATGGTTTGCTCCCTATGACGAACCCAACTCTGCTTCTGTCGAATACTGCAATATTGAGGGTGGAATAGATGCAATAAATACAAATAATAATGGAACTATTTACTGGGGAGAAGGCAACATAGACGAAGATCCACTGTTTGTTGGCGGTGATCCATTCAGTTATGAGTTATCAGATAGCTCTTTATGTATTGATACTGGAACGCCTGATACTACTGGATTGAATCTACCAAATACAGATTTAGCGGGAAATCCGAGGATTTATAATGGAAGAATAGATATTGGTGCGTATGAATATAATGACACCATTAGTGTGGATATTCCTGATACAAATTTTATACATAATTTGTATCTCTTTCAGAATACACCTAATCCTTTTACCAACGAGACGGAAATATTGTTCATCACAGCGGATTATGCAAGAGTGGAAGATTATTCGCTATCAATATACAACACCAAAGGGCAGTTAGTTCGCAGGTTCGACGGGAGAACGAATGATTTTTGGGTAAAGACCAAAATCGTGTGGGATGGCACAGATCAATACGGTAGGCAGGTTGCACCGGGAACGTATTTGTACAAGTTAGAGTATAATGGGAATGCGATAGTGAGGAAGATGGTTAAAGTGAGATAAGAATGGAAAGGATAAGATTAAAATTTCATAACACAATAAAAATGAAAAATTACATTATAAGAAGAACTAAATTTATTCACAACCACCTTACTATTCTTCATCCTTGGAATAGTGAGGTTTTGGGATATGAGAATGCTATCTTCGGAATGGGTTGACTATGAAATTGAGGGACAAATTATAATGGAAGCTCTGATAAGAGAATGTGTTAACCAAGAATAAGGAGTAAAATGAAAAATATAATTCTTACAGCATTATTGATACTGTTGATATCAACAATAAGCTTTGCTGATACTATTATTATACCTGATAATTACGAAACAATACAACAAGGAATTGATGCCGCTACATCAGGAGATACAGTAAAAGTGAAATACGGGACTTACACGGGAGTTGTAACAATTAACAAGAATATTACTCTCATGAAATATGCAACACAATATCCGACTATCACAAGTTCTGGAAATTCAACTATATACATTACAAATTACTATGGAGCTAACGTGTCCGGTTTCAATATTGAGAATACAGCTCAGAATGGGTATGGAATATATAAATTGAGCGGAACATCAATTATTGATGATTGTATAATCACAGGAATGGATATAGGAATCAAGGTTGTCAATAATAACCTGGCACATATTGAATTATTTGATTGCCAAATATATAATAATGAAACTGGTATTTTAATTACATCGGATGTTGATGAAAGCGAGACGACATCTATCATTTCTAAATGTAACATATACCAGAACTCAATTGGTATAAAACACTACCCATATTCTGCATATGATCTCCAGGTCGAGGATTGTACTATTCATGATAACACTTCAAAAGGCATTTCAATAGATGGTGGACATGAAATAACAATAAGAAATTGTGTAATTAATGATAATATTGATGGTAACAGTGGATATGGTATTTATGATATTGCAGGATACTGTGATATAATTAACTGTACGATATATGGTAACTATAAAGGTGTTAGTTTTGCATATGGGCAAAATCAAGATATAGTGAACTCGATTATATGGGGTAATACATATTCAAACATAATTGGACCACCTTCTGTTACCTATTCCTGTATTGAAGATGGATATACCGGAACGGGTAATATCGATGATGATCCATTGTTCGATGACGCACCCAATGGTGATTTTAAGTTACTATGGGATAAAGACGTTTTTAGCCCATGTATAGACACCGGTGATCCTGATGAAGAGTACGAAGATGCTGATGGAACCCCTTCTGATATGGGAGCTATTCCAGCAAATGCACACGACTATTTCAAGGATGATTATGATTATGGAGCATATGACAATATTGACTGGATTTCCTTCCCTGTGCTGAACAGAACGACCGAGAATTGGATGGATGCAATACACGTACTTGAACGACAATACCTCATTGATGATGATTATCAAACAGAAGACAGTCTCCATCATGTTTTGTATGATGATGATCAAGTAATTTACTATATGAGTAACTCGTGGCAAAACACATTAGGTGATTTCGATACAAAACAGGGGTATAAATTTGTACTCATAGACAGTTGTGACTATATGCCTGCACAAGGTATATCCGGCACGTGGCTGAACCCAAGTACGCCCATTCAACTTTATCCCGAGCAGGCAAACTGGATCGGTTGCTTCCTTGAAGAGCCGATACACATAGTGGATGCTCTGGAGTCGATCGAAGATGAATGGCTTTCTGTGAGATCGGAACATTGGTATCTATCAAAGGGAGGAATGTCCGGTTTGAATTGGACAGCCAATCCGGGAGAATTATATATCATCTATGTTGATAGTTTGTGCCAGCTTGTATGGAATGAAAGTTGCAGTAAAGGCGTCGATGCATACGTAAAGGAAAAAACCGAATACTTTACCTATACAGAAACAGTCGATTATATGGCTATCGATATCGATACTATTTATTCTGAAGATCCTGTTCTAGAAATTGCTGTATACTGTGATGATGAGTGCCTTGGAGCATCGAAAGTGTTTGACGATGAGTACCCAGTTCAAATCCTTGCTTATACACCGGAAGTATCAAAAAGCGGAGGTAATAACCTTGATTTCATGATATATTGCGGGGATGATAAGAATGCTGATACACAAGCATTTTGTGTCAAACCTATATATTATAAGAATAAGGGTCATGCGAATGTTCAGCTAAGTACCAAGGACACCCCTATAATTAATAAGCTTACTTTATTACAGAATTACCCGAATCCTGTAAGAACGAATACAACAACAATAAGCTTTGTGCCGGAACAGAATGCTGTACATACGGAGTTGAACATCTATAACCTTCGAGGTCAGTTGGTACGGACCATCGATTGTGATGATGTTATCTCGAATGGAACAAAGGACCTGTATTATTCAATTTTGTGGGATTGTAGAGACAGGTATGGAAATGCAGTAAAGAATGGCATCTATTTCTATAAACTAACCTCAGGAGAAAAGAGTGCTGTTCACAAAATGTTACTCATGAAATAATAACACAATTAATCCCAATACCCCCTCTCTGATTTTCGGAGAGGGGGGAACGGGGTGAGGTAATGATGAAATTTTTAATCATAACTATTATGTTACTCATACTCCCTCTTTCTTCTATTTGGTCATCAACGATCATCGTCGATATAAACGGCACAGGAGATTACACGAATATTCAAGAAGGTATCGATAATTCACAGGACGGAGATATTGTTCTCGTCTATCCAGGAACATATTTTGAGAATATTGATTATGATGAGAAAAATATAACCGTTGCAAGTAAATATTACACCACAGGAGATGAAACGTATGTCGACAGTACAATAATAGATGGGAATAATAATGGAAGTTGTGTATTAGTTAATTCAGAAGAGAATAATGCCTACATAATGGGATTAACACTACAACACGGGAACGGTTATTATACAAATAACACTCATTTCGGTGGTGGCATAAACATTCATAACGCTTCAATGACAATTGAAAAATGCATTATAAAAAACAATAATGCCGGAGCAGGAGGGGGTATTTATATCGGTGTTTCGCAGAACACATTAATAAAAGGAACAATAATATACAATAATTTTGCTTATGTCACAGGAGGAGGGATTTGCAAACAAAACGATGCTGAAATTACTTTCTCACCACAAGATTTATGTAATATCTATATGAATTATTCACCAACGGGTAGTGATATTTATAATTATGAAGGAGATATGACTGTTTTCGTTGATACGTTTACGGTAAGAGAACCAGATAAATTTTATGCTTATACGAATGATGACAGCATTACGATGAATATTATTCATCCCAAAATAGAACCAATAAATGATGATGTCTATGTTTCTATTGATGGAAATAATACAAACAGCGGTTTGAATTGGAATAATTCATTTAAGAATATCTACCATGCCATGATGATGGTGAAATCAGACAGCACACATCCCAATACAATTTATGTTAATAGTGGCACCTATTCACCATCACTTACCGGTGAATTCTTTTCTCTTTGTGGAAAAGAACATATATCGCTACGTGGAGCAGGAGAACAATTAACGATTCTAGACGCTGAGCAGACAGGTAACTTGATGACTGTAGTAGATATTAGCGAATTCTCAGCTCAGCAAATGACAATGCAGCATGGATATGGTTATAATTATAGTGGGATATATATAGAAAGAAGTTCAAATCCTTTTTTTAGTGATATAATTCTTCTTGATAATAATGTAGAAGAATGGGGAATGGTTCACATAACTTGTGATGAATACAGTAACCCGATATTTGAAAGAGTACTTATGACTACTAATTATGCTCAGGTAAATTCACGAGCAATGAAAATTACGTGGTATTCACAACCAGTTTTCATAAATTGTACTATAGAAAAAAATAATACAAATCCTGAAATAGGAAATTTTGGTGCTATGTCATGCATATCCAATGCTTGTCCTATATTCATTAATTGTAGCATTTTAGAGAATTATGGAGATATATGTAGCGGAACTGCTCAATTGTTGAGTCATGAAAACATGTATCTGATAAATTGTACGATATGTGATAACAAGGATTGTTCGCAAGGCACGATACGCTTAGCTGATGATAGCCATGTAACGCTTATTAACACTATTCTTAGAAACGATCCTTCCACAGAAATATTTTTTTATCCAACTGGTGATCCAAACTCAGCTTCTATTGAGTACTGTAATATTGATGGCGGTATAGATGCAATAAACACAAACAATAATGGCACGGTCTATTGGGGAGACGGCAACATAGACGAAGACCCGCTTTTCGTTGGTGGAAATCCATTCAGTTATGAACTCACACCACATTCTCCCTGCATAGATGCAGGCACACCGGACACAACCGGACTGCATCTACCTGCAACGGACCTAGCAGGTAATCCGAGAATTTTCAATGGAAGGATAGACATCGGTGCATATGAGTGCCAGGATACTGTAAGCATAGATCAGCCGGACACGAGTTTTATTCATAATTTGTATCTTTTCCAGAATACACCGAATCCCTTTAGAAAAGAGACGGAAATATTGTTCATTACAGCAGATTACACGAAAGTAGAAGATTATACACTTTCCATATACAACACCAAAGGACAACTCATACGCAGGTTCGATGGAACAACACATGATTTTTGGGTAAAAACCAAGATAATGTGGGATGGCACAGACGAACAAGGCAGGCAGGTTGCACCAGGGACGTATTTATATAAGTTGGAGTATAATGGTAATGCGGTAGTAAGGAAGATGGTTCGCCTGCGTTAAAACGCAGAAATTTAAAATTTAAAATAGAAAATGGAAAATGTGGAGTCGGCGACTCCGTCGTCGTATATACTTAAGAACTTTCATGCTATAGCAGTAACTCAACATTCCGATGTTGAGTCTGGACATAATACGCAAGATCGGACTCTTGCGTTACTTTTTCTGTTACATTTCGTGAGTATAAAATTCATAAAACCTGAGTCGGCTTAAGAATGTTGTAGACGTAGAGCGTTAAGTATGAGGGTGGAGCGTTCCGCCTTGACAGGCATACTCATGGTGACTAACTTTATCTTCGGAAGCTTCGCTGCGAAGCGTAAACCGATTACTGATATATTTGTCTTTTCTCCGTATTCTTTGTGGTTATCCTAACTTATGTCATGTGGTCAATTCGGGGAATTGACCCTACAGCGATAATTGTTGTAGAATGCATCATTTATATCTTGGCGTTCTCTGCGTTTTTTTCTTTGCGATCTTTGCGTGGAATCAATCTACCTCACGTAATGGTCCATCACGACTCAGGAGCTTATAAAAGATTGTTATTTCTTAGGATTTTTGTCCTCATCCCTAAGTTTCTTCCACCAATCCAGCCGTTTCTTTATTTCCTTCTCAAAACCAAATTGTGAGGGGAGATAATACGTTTTTTCATTCATCTTATCAGGGAAATATTTCTGGTACGAGTACCCATCCTCGAATTCAGGGGAATATTTATAATCTTTTCCGTAACCAAGTTCTTTCATAAGCCCTGTCGGTGCATTGCGGATATGAAAGGGTACACCCAGATGGCTTGTCTTTGCGGCATCATCTCCTGCAGACTTGTAAGCAGTATACAATGTATTACTTTTCGGAGCTGTCGCCAGATATACGACAAGTTGAGCGAGTGCCAGATTGCATTCCGGCATGCCCAGAAAATGTACCGCGTCCTTCGCTGCAATTGCCTGCACCAGTGCTTGAGGATTGGCAAGCCCCACATCTTCGGAAGCAAACCGCACCAGTCTTCTGACGATGTAAAGAGGATTTTCCCCGGCTTCCAGCATCCGAGCCAGCCAGTAAAGCCCTGCCTGTGGATCACTTCCTCTCAATGATTTATGCAAAGCTGAGATAATGTTGTAATGCTCTTCTCTATCCTTATCATAAAAGAGATTATTTCTTTCTAGTAATTTTTTGATCGATGCGACAGAGAGCTTCTCTTTTTGTTTGCCATATGCCTTGATAATGAGTTCGACCGAGTTCAGCGCAACCCGCGCATCACCGCAGGAATAATCTGCAAGGAAATGAAGTATCTTGTCATCGAACATTTTTTCATATTGTTGAATTTCACTATGAGGATGTGTAAAACACCTTTTTATGATCGTATAAATATCTTCTTCATCGAGCATCTGGAGCACGATAACTTTGCAGCGTGAGAGCAAGGGAGCAATCACTTCAAAGGACGGATTTTCT
>JGI10211J34971_10004795_pt1 | contig 10688 bp, 9 predicted proteins | sample Etolagsediment_FD_34971 | JGI IMG/M metagenome (IMG submission 34971)
GATCAAGTTAAACTTGCTGGCGAAGGTTGGGGTAAAAGTAATAAGCCTCTCTTCTGGGCAGGCCGTCATGAAACAGATATGCTAGAACAACTAATGGAACACCTTGACTATGTAGAGCAAATATACTTTGCAGGTGGCGAACCATTAATGATGGATGAACACTATGCTATCTTAGAAGAACTAGAAAAGCGTAAGAAGTTTGATGTTAGGCTGATCTACAACACAAACTTTACTAAAACAAAACTAAAAGATCGTTATGTGTTTGACTACTGGCGCAAATTTGATTCAGTGGCAGTGGGTGCTAGTTTAGATGCTATGGGACCACGTGCTGAATATATTAGAGCAGGAACAGACTGGGCAGAGGTAGAACAGAATAGACAGTTAATGATGGAACAATGTCCTCGTGTTGACTTTTATATTAGTCCTACGCTGTCAATACAAAACGCCCTGCACTTGCCAGACTTCCATCGTGATTGGGTGGAGAAAGGTTACATACGACCACAGGACTTAAACGTTAACATATTACAAGACCCTGCGTGGTTACGCATAGATATCGCACCTGAATCGTATAAAGAAAAGATACGTAGTAAGTATCAACAACATTTAGAATGGTTACGTCCACTAGACAAATTAAACAGAGCAACAGTGGGATTTGAAAGTGCATTAAACTTTTTAGAAACAGATAACACTAAGTTACTTCCTAAGTTCTGGGAGCGTATGACAGAATTAGATCGCATTAGAAACGAAAATATATTAATAGCAATACCTGAATTAAATGAAATTGCCTAACAAGACATTTTGCGTGTTACCCTGGGTCAGTGTTGAGACAAGTCCCATTGGCACCATGCGACCATGTTGCCTGGCGGAAGATGAGCTGATCAATGATCAGGGTGAGAAATTACGCATAGGTATAGACACTGTGGAACAAGCACAGGAATCCATGCGTGGTCTGCGTAGTCAGTTTCTAAACGGAGAAAAGCCAGAGACCTGTAAGAAGTGTTGGGCAGTTGAAGCATCAGGTGGCAAATCAAAACGAGAATATACCTTAGAACGTTTAGAGTCAATGATTGATGATACTGAATGGACACAAGATGCAAAACCATTGATGTTTATAGACTTTAAACTGGGCAATATCTGTAACTTAAAATGTCGTATATGTGGTAGTTGGAGTTCTAGCAGTTATGCCACAGAAGAACTACAAGAGTTTCCAAAGGAACAACAANAGTCTAGTTTCCCTTATAAGATGATTGAACAAGGCCGTTGGCCAAGGGAAGCAGATAGTTTTTGGCAGGAGATGTCAGACAACGTGGACAACATACGTTACCTAGAGTTCACTGGTGGCGAACCTTTCATGATCAAAGAACACTTTGACTTCCTAAAAACACTAGTGGACAAAGGTGTTGCTAAGAATATCGAAATACATTATAATACCAACGGCACACAGTATCCAGAGAAGAACTTGGCAGTATGGCAGGAATTTAAGTTAGTTGAGATAGCATTTTCAATAGATGACGTTAGTGAACGTTTTGAATATCAACGTAAGAATGCGTCATGGAAAGAAGTAAATGAGAACATACAGAAATTTAAACAACTCAAACAGGAATTTGGCAACATAGTCCTACAGTGTTGTTCCACTGTAAATGTTTTTAATGTAATGTATCTAGAAAAACTAAGTTACTGGATTGATCAACAGGATTTTGATTTTGTCTACTGGAATATCTTGCATGAGATATGGTATAATTCTGTTGCTAATCTACATCCGTTTGCTAAACTCAAAGCACAGGCAAGACTAAGTTTTGTGCATAACAATAATAGACATTACAACGATTTCCAGCGTATAATAAAGTTTATGGAACAGGGCCAGGGAAACGGCACAGAAGAACTAATCAAACAAGTCACAAGATTCGATCGACTGCGTGGGGAATCATTATGGTCCCATCATCCAGAACTAGCAGAGGCAATAGGTTATGAACGAACCTAACAACAGACCTGCTACCTTGTGTATGGCTCCCTGGACTCATACTTACCTAAGCCCACAGACTGAGCGTAGGATGTGCTGTGCATCAAGAGAACCTGCACAGAACTTTGAACAGTATATAGATACCAAGGCAGGCACAGGCAAGTATATCCCCCTCACACTAGATGAGCATTGGAACAGTGAGCACATGAAGTCAGTGCGTCGACGCATGATGGCGGGCGAAACCCTGCCGGAATGTGACGTGTGTAATAGCAAGTTATTGAATACTGACGTTTACCGAACATATTTTGATCACCTATTCTCCAGTAAATACTATAGTAAGATTTGGGACACAACGGACGAGACAGGTTACACCACAATGAAGCCTGTTAGTTGGGATTACAGGTTCACCAATTTATGTAATTTCAAATGCCGTATGTGTGGGGATATGTTATCCAGTGCTTGGGAATCAGAACAACGTAAGCATGGGATGATAGATTTTAAAAATCCCAAAAATAATTGGATGGTGCCTGCAGTGCGTGATGAAATATCTAAGTTTCAAGACACGCAAATAGAGCAGGAGTTCGCAGACGCAGTCGAAGACCATAGAGTCGAAGAGATATACTGGGTAGGCGGAGAACCGTTGATGTATGAGCAACACTGGCGATACATGCAACGCATCATTGAATTAGGAGATGGACCAAATGTTTATGCTCGATACAATACCAACCTCAGCCGTGTTGATTATAGAGGCTGTAATCTTTATACTGATATCCTTAGCAACCTACGCGATTGGCAGATATGTGCGTCAATCGACGGAACAGGAGCGATTGGAGAATATATTAGGACGGGTCTCAACTACAATTCTTGGCTTGAGAATCTCGATCAGGGAATTGAGAACGCAGTTCATAGAAGACAGATTCGACTGGACTTCACGCTCACACTCCCTGGATTATTCGAAGTTGAAAATATCCAAGAACTTGCGAGAGAAAAAGGAGTAGACATCCTGGCCAAAGTGGTGTTTGGGTTTACCCCAGACATCATCATGAGCCCACTCGCACTTCCAAGATCCATATTACATCCATGGCTCGATGAACTAATACCTCGCAGTCAAGGAGCCATGCGTGATATATTACTGCAACTAAAAACAAGACCTACATTTGAAGAACAGTTTCCTGACACATGGCAACAGGCTCTGATTGACGGTAAGAATCGTATGCTACAGTTAGAGGTCATAAGAAAAGATACATATACCATGCGTGACATATTAAGTAATAGAACAGACGCATTAGAATGGTGGGATGACATTGGAAGTTAAAGTTACTCTACGTGATCCATTGGATAAACAAGATACTTTAGATTACTATATAGTTTCTAACGACACACAGTTAGCCAAGGACTGGATTCAGGCATTAAAAGAAATACTATCAAGTAATTTAACTCTACAAAAAGAGTTTTGCTTTTTAGGTTTTCCTAATTCAGCAAGAACAATAGAATATATTTGTAACGAATTAAATCATGCTGTAAAAACTATTAACAGTTATGACTTTACTCAGCACGGGTTAAATCCTTATATCATTGAAGAATATTTTACACCCGATTCGGTAAGATTTAGTGAAGACTTATATCCAGTAGGTCCCACTGGCAACGATGCAGTTGATAGTCCAAATGATCTTGGATTAAGAATAAAACATTCTATAATGAATCAACTACACAATCATTTTGAGGTATTAGAAGGCACAGTAGAACACCCAAGCCCATACGGACAGAATGCACCTGCTGATGTTAGACGAGCAATTGGACAATTGAACTATAACTGTCATGAATTAGAAAGTCTGATACTAAGCCAACGAAAATACAAAGTAACACCAGAGTGGGTTAGGCCAAGTCAGATAACAACGTTTGAATCTTGTAAACGATATGATTTAACAGATGAACATAGACAAGGGTTTATTGATAATAATTATGATAGACAGTTTGGCCATGTCTACATGCACTGGACACAGATAGGCAAAACTTTATTTGAAGTGTTCCGTGATGAAGGCGCACCAGACTTAGATGAAGCAACCTGTGAAGCAATAACACATCTTAGATATTACTCTGGCGAATTTGATGTGGAATGGGCAAAGTCTGTTACCAAAGACAGTAATTATAGTTGGCACAACGATGAGCAGTTGCGTTTTGAAAATTGGTTATTGAAACATGGATTGGATCCTCGAGACCCTAAACTTAGTTTAGGCTATCTACACTTGGGTAAAGTAGACCTATTACGTAGTTTTGGCACAGAGGATATGTTTGAAGTTTGGAATCAGGTAGGATCACACTTAGATATATACAGTATCGAAGTTGATGGTATTAAACAAGTATTTGATTATTGTTGGAGTGATAAAAATGAAATGGATTAAAAATTTAATTAATAAGATTAAATTAGAGATACGGTATCGAAAAAAATTAAAAGAACTCAAAAAGCGTGATCCGTTTATATATAAATGAGTAACAATATAGAAAGTCCTTGTATAGGAGTTTGCTCAGTAAATCCCAACACAGGGTATTGTCATGGGTGTTCACGGACACAAGAAGAAATGGACAGTTGGTCGACAATGTCTGATAAAGAAAAAATAAAATTAATTAACGAATTAGAAAAAAGACAAGATGAGTTATTTGGGGATTAGTGCAGGCTTCCATGACGCTAGTATAAGTGTTGTAGACTACGACGGTTCGATTAAATTTGCTGGACATGCAGAACGTTATTCAAAACAAAAGAATGATCGTAGCCTAAACACTGATATATTTTATGATGCCTACAACTACACGAATAAGATTACTCATATTGCCTACTACGAAAAACCTCTACTAAAACAGTTACGTAATTGGCGTTCAGGTATGAAGTTTGATTGGCGCCGTGTAACAACAATGCAGGCCATTGATCGAGAAATTCCTCCACGTGCTAGAAGACTAATAGGCACAGGCATACCTTTTTCAAGTTATCATCATCACAAAAGTCATGCGGCCGCTGGCTTTCAAACATCACCATATGATGATGCTACAGTTGTAGTCGTTGATGCTATAGGTGAGTTTGATACTATATCAATTTGGTCAGCACACTATGACCGCAAAGGCTGTGCCCAATATACGAAACTATGGAGTCAAAAATATCCACACTCGGTAGGATTGTTTTATTCAGCAATGACTCAACGTGCAGGACTTAAACCAAATGAGGATGAATATATCTTAATGGGCATGGCCGCATACGCAAGACCAGACTACAACATGTATGCTGAATTTCTTAGAGATAGAGACGACATAGAATTCTACGATAATCTACACGTGGGCTGTGAAGACTACAGACCAGAAATGACAGAGTTTCAAATTGCGGCTTCGGCTCAATACACCGTAGAACAATGTGTTTATAGGATAATGGAGAAAGCACGTAAACTTGGACAGAGTAAAAATTTAGTTTACATGGGGGGAGTTGCCCTCAACTGCTCAGCAAACGAGCAACTAGGTAACTATTTTGAAAATATCTGGATCATGCCCAATCCAGGTGATGCAGGTTCAAGTCTAGGAGCCGCGGCGTTAGCATACGGTAAACAAGTAGAATGGTCACATCCATACTTAGGCACTAACATAGAAGGATCATATCCTGTTAATCAGCTACTAGATGAATTGCTTGGTAATAAGATAGTTGGAGTGGCCAGTGGACGTGCAGAGTTTGGACCTAGAGCCTTAGGCAATAGATCATTACTAGCAGATCCTAGAGGGCCTGAGATAAAGGACAAAGTAAACGAAATCAAACGTAGGCAGAAGTTCCGTCCATTTGCTCCTGTAATAATGGAGGAGTATGTTGATCAATATTTTATGATGCCAAAAGGATTTCCAACATCACCATATATGCAGACTACTGCTACTTGTAAGAAACCAAGTGAATTTCCTGCAGTCATACATCAAGATGGGACCAGCCGTGTGCAGACTGTGAGTAAGGATTGTGGTAGCGGCATTAGACAACTATTAGAAAAATGGTTTGTGTTAACAGGCTGTCCTATGTTATTAAATACTAGCCTTAATATCAAAGGTGAGCCGATGGTTAATGATAGAGTAGATGCTGATCGTTTTGAAAAATATTATGGCGTTAAAGTAATATCATGAAAAATATAGTCATCGCCGGCGATAGTTATTGTGCTAGTATAGGTTGGCCAGAACTTCTCGCAGATAAGCTCGGACTAAATTTATCTAAACACGGATTTGGGGGTGCCAGTTGGTGGATCACGAGACTATCCCTCATGGATCTTCCAAATGAGACAGTCGACAATACCAACGTGTTAGTTTTGTGCCATACCAGTGCAGAACGCATTCCGGTGACTGACCCAGAAATATTACAAACAGATTGGCAAAACATAGATCCTAATAATCCCAAACAACTGGCAGTAAAATTATATTGGTCTGAATTGTTTAGTCCAGAATTTAGCCAGTTCTTCTACTGGGCGAGAGACCTTTGGATCAAAGAAATATCTGAAAAATTTAAACACTGCAAGATCATACATCTGCATTGTTTTCCGTGGTCATTGGGTTCAACCGAAGATGTTAATGGTTTAACGGTGACTCCAAATCTTACGTCAATATCATTAAATGAGATAAATGCCAAAAAAGAAATTGACCATGTGATATGCGATAGACCTAATCACCTTAACGAGCATAATAATCAAGCATTAGCTGATGAGATAGAACGGCTCATTAAAAATTATCACGATGGCACTGCTGAACTAGATCTATCAAAGTTTGATTTAAAAACCAACAAGTGGGATAGGTGGGGACTTGACTAAGGTGGCATCATGAAACTCATAGCGTCTGGCTGTTCAGTCACACATGGTGCAGAGTTAGAGCACCCATTCATGAGCCAAGAGAATGCTCAACAGAGTTATCCGGCACTGCTGGCTAAGAAGTTAAATCTTGAATGTGTTAATGTGGCTCTCAGTGGTGCCAGTAATGATCACATATTTCATTTAGCAGTTGAAGAACTTGAAAAACACAACGATATATCAGTGCTATTGGTTTGTTGGACACACTCGCCTAGACTCACATGGCGTGCTTTTGATAGGACATATATCATACACCCTACATTCGCTACAGCACTAAAAGATGTTTATCAAGACCCAAGGCATAGGAAAGACGTTGGCAGAATCCATATTTCCAGTGATGCTAACATTCTGAATGAGCTCGAACAGGGAGTTAAGTTTGCGGTTACCCACATGATTGATTGTGATGAACTAGATCGTAAGCGTGATAATCATAGCCTTGCTCTAAGAGCGATATGTGAGCAAAGACAAATACAATTCATTGAATTAGATGTTATGGATTTTAAAAATGTTGGAAAGTATGACGAAGAGGAAAGACATCCTAATCATGTCGAACATGCTTTAATAGCAGATCATTTAATGTCCACTTATTTTCTCAATGGCCTTAATTAGTTCTTCTCGTTTATTTCTTTTAAACCAAGCCTGATTGTGTAAAATGATCGAAGTCATTTCTATATGCTGTTTATGTAGATCTTCTAAACTTGTGTCTGCTATTCGTTTAACGGTATCCCAAATAGCTAGCCAACGAAAACGAATATCCTGTTCCTGATCATAACTTTCATCTATCCAGGGACTAAATGTTTTATATCCTTGTTCTTGGAGGTATTGTAAACTATTTGTTGTGCCCAGTATAACAAAGGGTTGGCCATATTTGATTGGCTTAAATGTTTTTTCCGTAAGGAACACGCCGCCGGTAGCATCAAGATAAGTTTCCATAACTACGTTCCAGTAACTATCAGTGAACAAATAATCCACACTCAGAGAATGATCATTGTGGTTGTCTGTGTTAAGGTTATCTGCACTCAGAGGTAGCACAGATTCAAACTTAGGTTGAACGAAATCCATGTTTCTTTTATATCCCAGACACCATAAAAATTTACCATTGGTAACATTATAATCTTCTCTAGTGTCCTTATTAATAACATTACCATAACTCACATAAGCATCTTTTGTTAAATCGTTGCGCCATAGATTGTAAACAAATTCTTTCCTATACTGTTTGTGAACTCTATTTAAACAAGTGTATTTTTTAGTCTTGCGTTCAAATATACTTGGTTCGGGTATAACCGTGTTTTGTATTTCAAACAAGTATTCGCTTTCGCAGACATAGGCCATGCCATCTATTTCATTAGCTTTGGTGTTACCACTGACGAAAAATATTGATTCTCTGTCTATATCGTGTGCTTCACATAGGTCACGTAGTCTCTCGTCTATGGCGAAAGGATCGTCGGGTTCACCATAGGTAAACAATAAACGTAATTGTTTGTGTCGAATTTTGTCAAGCACCCTGGGATTCAAGTAAGTAAAGTAGTCACAGTTGAAATCAAAGAAGTATAAGTTGACGTTATACCAAGCTGAATGATCAGCATCCTCGATATCAACTATGTCATAATTGATACCGTGATTATCTAAGAACTTGTGTAGAGTCATGGGCATCACATAGGGAGCACCATATGCTTGACTTTCGTGTTCTTTTAAGTTAAAATAATTATTATTTTCTATACAAAATTTAATGTTTGACATATTCATAATGGACATGGGTGGCCATAACGGTAACCTACAGTATTTAATAAAACGCTTTCCGCATGCCAAGGTTTTGCGTTGGACTACGCATCTTAATTGTATGCGTAAGGCCGCAAAACAATCAAGGACTAGATCATTTTGGTTAATTGCTAGTTGCTGTGTCTATGATGATTTTGATTTCTTGTGGGAGCCAGTTCCATGGGAACAATATCAAATACACTGTTGGGCCAGTAAAGATCAAAAACTAGGTGATACATTCTTAGTGCCTACTAGTAAGTTTTTGGAACAAGATCCAGAACGCATAGACCTATATCAGGATGTAAATTGGCACGCGGATGGTGTTATTAGAGTGGATCCAGAAGTCGTAAGATACGACGGAGATGACATAATAGAGGCATCTAAGACGCACATAAACACGCCTTACGCCGTAGTTTGTAAACATTGGACACACGATTACCAAGAACCTCAATTATGGCAAGATCCTTGCATAGTTAACTTAAATGCTAGTAAATCAGCATCAATAGTGCCTAGGACTGCTACTAGTTATATAGATCAACAGATGTATGACTATCCACATCTATCATCAGACATTATATTACCTGATGAACCTTTGGATGTGGTGTTTATTGAAAATGGTGAGGTGAATGCAGAAGAAAACTTTGAACATTTACAGCAATTATTACAAGAAAAACCCAATAATTTGCACCGTGTAAGCAACGTAAAGGGTCGTGTCGCCGCTTATCAGGCCGCGGCTAAGGTCAGTAGCACCCCGTGGTTCTTTTCAGTGTTTGCTAAGTTAAAAATAGATGAGAATTTTGATTTTTCATGGCAACCAGATTACTGGCAAGGACCAAAACATTACATATTCCATGCCCGTAATCCCATAAATGATCTAGAATATGGACACATGGCCATGATAGCATACAATAAGAATTTGGTATTGTTAAACACTGCTCGAGGATTAGACTTTACCCTTGATCAAGCACACGAAGTGGTGCCAATATTGAGTGGTGTTGCTAACTATGCAGATGATCCACAAATGGCTTGGCGTAGTGCTTTCCGTGAAGTGTTAAAACTTAAATGGATGTTGGAACAACGTGCTGACGTTGAAGCAGAATATAGACTCAAGATGTGGCTAATGAAAGGTGAGGGTGAAAAGGGTCAGTGGTCAATGCAAGGTGCTGTTGATGCTGTTGAGTATTATGAAGAAACCAACGGTGACTTTGATAAGTTGAAACTGAGTTATGACTGGGCGTGGCTTAATGATTACTACAACGACCGGTATGTAGTATCACATAGTCACTGATATATTCAACTTCTGTGTCAGTCAGTTCAGGATAGAAAGGTAAACTCAGAACTCTCCTACTTAGGCTACTGGCCACACTGAGCAATCCAGGATTCTCATAGTGTTGATATGGTTCCATTTCGTGTAGAGCTCTCTCATAATGTATCTTACATTCAATGCCGTCGTTGTATAGTTTTTCTTTTACGGTGTTCCTGCCGTTGATGTCGATCACAAACTTTTGGAATGCGTGATAATTAAAATACTCTTTCCTGATCACTGGACGTATTTCTTCTACGTGTTCAAATGTGTCCATCCACCAAGCGGCGATCTTACGCCTGCGATCCTGCCATTCGTCAATGTATTTTAGTTTGACCAACAGTTGGGCGGCATCTGCTTCACTCATGCGTGAGTTTGTTCCAACTATGGCCCAATCAGGTTTACCGTTGTCTCTATACTTGCGGAACCAATTGGCGGCGTCTGGGTCATGAGTAACAATAGCACCACCATTGCCATAGTTGCCTAGATTCTTCATTGGATCAAATGATATCGCTTTCATGACAGGGTTGCTACCGAATGGTTCACTTAGCCAATGCTGGGCGGCATCCTCTACCAGTATCTTCCAATGTGTCTTGCTACCATTGTCCTTGAACAGTTCTTCCCACACAGGTGAACCATACAGCCCAACGGTGCAGATAGCATGATAACTGTCGTAGTCGGGCAGTTTCTCCATGTCCATAACACCATAACTGTCAGTGTCAACTATGATGGGTTCCCATCCTGCCTTGACCCAACTGTTGATGGTCGCAGGATATGTCATCGCAGGCAAACAAACACGTGGAGTCACATCCTC
>JGI10211J34971_10004796_pt1 | contig 10687 bp, 7 predicted proteins | sample Etolagsediment_FD_34971 | JGI IMG/M metagenome (IMG submission 34971)
TTGATGGAGGAGCAGGATGCGTCGTTCCGCTGGTCCATCCAAGATACCGCTGGCAGCCACCGCTTCAGAAAATCGTCCCTGAACATCGTGACGGATATTTGGAAAACCGCCCACTCTTACCCTCATCCCTTGGGATTCAAAGCTAAAGCTCCGCGGGCTATCCATGAGGTGTAGACCGGGGTGTTTTAAAATCGGTGCTGCGGGCAAGCGGGAGCGCTCATGATTCCCTGGCACAATGAGTATCTTGATCCCGGAATCCAGCACCCTGAGGAGGGGCTCGTAAGCCAATTCAACAATTTTTGGCGGTATCTTGGAGCGAAAGAACATATCTCCGCCATGGATGAGCAGATCAGTTGATGTCTGGGCAGCGTGATCCAGGACAGTCTGGTAATTTGAGAAAAAATCGGCACCCCGGCGCCTTCTTGCGATCCGGGGATGGATGGGATGATCAAATCCCAGATGCGTATCTGCAAAGAAGACGATCCGCATGAATGAATACTAGTTGTCTGTCTGCAGCCGGAATCGGAAGGTAAAGCTGGTCCCTGAGTCGCGATCGATCTCCATGGTTCCGTTCAGCTGCTCGATGAGGATACGGATGATACGCAGGCCCATGGTTTGGGTGGACTCGAAATCGATGGACTCAGGCAACCCGATCCCGTTATCCTGAACATTCACCTCTGCAAACCCATCTTTTCCATTAATAAGCCTTACCCATATTTCACCTTCCCGCTTATCTGGGAATGCATATTTCAGGCAGTTAGTGAGCAATTCGTTTACGATAAGTCCACAGGGAATGGCCGAGGTGATCTCCATTCGGACGCTTTCTATGGATTCATGGATCCTGACATTGGCGGCATAGCTGGAATAGAAATTAACCACCTCGCGGATCAATGATTGCAGATAGATATCAAATTCCACCTGGGCCATACTTTTTGATTTGAACAATTTCTCATGGATCAGAGCCATGCTCCGAATCCGATTCTGAGTCTCTTTTAGAATATTCGTCAGGGCCGGATCCTGGGTATATTCTGCCTGAAGATTCAGAATACTATTGATCACCTGCATATTGTTTTTCACCCGGTGGTGTACTTCACGCGTGAGCACCTCCTGCTCCTCCAGGGACATTCTAAGCGCACGCTCCATCCTTCTTCTTTCGCTTACATCTCTGGCAGTAGCAAGGAAGCGTTCTTCCCCATGAAGCCTGGCCCAGCGCAGTTTTACCTCTGTCCAAAAGGGTCTACCGGCCAAAGTCTGGGAATGCCATTCAAAGGTTTGAGGACCCTCCATACGGGCTTTCCGCATGAGTTCTTCTGCGGCGGCCTGGTCATGATCACCATGACTGAATGCGGCAATATTGGAACTAAGTGCTTGCTCATGTGTGCACTCAAACATGGCCAACATGGTATCATTCACATCCACAATGGCAAATGTCTCTGCATCATGGATGAGGATCGCCTCATTGGTGGCATTGAATATTTCCCGATAGGTTGTCTCGGTTACCTCCAGCACCCGCTCCGCTTCAATGGTATCGGATATATCGTAAACAATGCCATTCACATGGGAAACATTACCCTGGGCATCCCGGATGATACTGGAATAATCATTGACCCAGATGTAGGTCCCGTCTTTTCTTTTCAAGCGGTAAGGGACTGTAGAAAACTGGTCCTCACCAGCCTCCATCATCTCCTTCGAATGGCTGAGCACGCGCTGAACATCGGCGGGATGGATGATCTCGGCATACAAAGGGTTTCCATTTTTGAGATCTTCCGGCGTGTAGCCAAGGATGTGGGTCACATTTTCCGTCACATTTTCCAGCGGTTCATGCCCGTGTTTTCGCCACTTGAACATCATAATGGGAGCCGCCACAAAGATATTGCGTTCTTCCAATTGCTGCAGCTCAACGCGGCGTTTGTCGTCTCGAATTTTTTTGGCCTCAGTGGCATCTTCCATGTTTCCCTGGGCACCGATCACCTGCCCCTGGGCATTGAAAACGGGGTTGATGACAGCGTGGTAATACATGTATTTGCCCCAGGCTGATTCATATTCACCATTGAAGCGGATGGTGGTCTTTTTCTCGATCGCCTCCTGAAAACGTTCAGAGATACCCGCCTCTTGAAGCGGTGCAAAGTCAAACAAATTGAATTTTTTGGTAGCTTCCACTGAGGGTGAGCCGAGAATACTTAACATCTGGGGGTTCACATTGAGAATGTTGCCCTCTGTGTCGATACGAATGATACCAGTGGGTGAGTTTTCCACCAGACTACGATATCTGAGTTCGCTCTCGGCCATTTTTCTCTGCAACTCATAACTGGTGGTCACATCATAAATATAGCCCATCACATCGGTGACCTGTCCCTGAGCATCACGCTTGATATACCCATACTCCTGCACCCAGATGTACTGTCCATCCTTACGTTTTAAGCGATAGGGATCGATCAACATGATATCTTCAGTCGAAGCCATGATCTGGCGCACCTGGGCTTCCACAAAACCAATATCTTCAGGATGAAGCACTTGGGGATAGAGCAGTTCGCCGCTGATGAATACGCTGGCCTCATATCCCAGAACGTCTTTTACATTTTCAGATATGTGTAGAAGGGGTTGATTATAAGCTTGAGGCCAATGCACCTGGATAACGGGTCCTTGAAAGAACAACTGTTTCTCATCTTCTAGCTCGCGCTGTTTTTGATGAAGCTGATCCAGGAGTGAGTTGAACTCGGAAATATCTTCAATGACCCCGTCGATGTATGCATTCTGACCATCTTTATCTGTGGCAATGACAGCAGATACTCGACCGGGGAATGATGATCCATTCGCCCGTTTGAACATGTTCTCTTCAGCTTTTAGAAACCCCTGCTGATCCAAAAGTTTCCTAACCCTATCGCGTTCCTTTGGATCAGCATAAAGATCCACAGCCTTGACCTTGCTCAGCGACTCAAGGTCGGTATAGCCAAAAACATCCAGGAAGGCTGGGTTCACATCAATGATCCCTCCCCCTGGCTGATTTTCGGTACGAAAAACAGCAACATTCAGGTTCTGTAATATGGGGGGGATAACACTGCTTATCTTCTTTTTATTAGCCATAACTTTAATTCTGTGCTGTTTACATGCCGCCGCTGCCAGTTAGAATATTCGCAAACCTATCCAGGATTTCGATCAGCAGTAAATCTACTGGCATGGAGCCAAGGTTGCTATGTTTTTATGGAAACTTCCTTTAGTTCATCCCATTTCAAATTATGTTAGTGCATGCAGAGCGAACAGTTCAACCGGTCCTGGGCAGCCCTTTATTTATGGATGGAGGCTTTAAATACGAGGCTTGCTGGTTGTGAAGTACTTTCTGCCTTTACCCATCGTAAGCAGCAGCTGGAGCTCCATTTCAACGTCCATGGATCGGAACTGAACCTGATTTGGAAAACGGCCGGTCAGAACGCTACCCTCGCCCTTTTCGAGAGGAGCAGCCTGCCCCGCAAACGGGTGGATGTACTTAAAAAGCTCGTATCCAAACAGGTTTTCAAAAAAGCTGTGATTCATTCCAAAGATCGAATCCTGGCCATCAGATTTGAATCAGGGATAGAACTGATCCTGGGGTTTTACCCGGCAGCCTTGAATGCCTTCCTGCTGGAGAATGGAGAGGCAAGTGACCAGTTTTTTAAACAACCTACCCTGCCCGAGCTGACCGATGACTGGATCGATGAGAGCATGCCGCTCCCCGATGATATCCCAGGAAATGTTGGAGCCGCTACACTGAGGCTTGCACAGGCCGGCTTGCATTTGAGTGAGAATGGAAGTTTGGAATTTGGTCCAGCTCAAACCCAGACCAATCTGGATATCACTCAGCTCGGCCGAGCCGTTCAAAAGCAACAGAAGATCAAATCTGCTCCTGAACCGCTCTCGGCCCTGGTACAACATGCCAGGACCCTTCAGAAACGCTGGCAGCAAAAGTTGGCCAAGATCAAGGACGAGTTAGACGCGGCAAAGACCTGGCCTGAGGAACAGATCAGGCTCCAGGGTCTGCAGATTGCGCAGGCCATGCAACTTGTTCCAGAAGATGGATGTTACCGAATCCCAACTGAGATGTCGCCCACTGGTGAAGCATTGACCCTCTCCGGATCAGATGACATTCCCCTCACCACAGAGATTGAGCGCAGCGCCAAATCGATTCGCAAAAGCAAGCTAAAGCTTAGTCAATTGGACCAGGTTGTAGCGGAGGTCAAAAATGATATTCAAGCCATTGGCACGCTCCTCGAACAACCGGATTTTGACAAGCTCAATAGCTTCCTCAGCCGCCATGGAAAGACCATTGACGCACGGGGCACTCAAAAATCAGAGCGAACACCCTTTAAGAAATATACCTCCCCCAGTGGGTACGATATCCTGGTGGGACGGGGTTCCAAGGACAACGACACCTTGACCTTTAAAGTGGCCAATAAGAATGACTGGTGGTTTCATGCCAGACAGATCAGGGGCAGTCATGTCATTTTGCGAACAGGGAATCAGCTCCCGCAGCGAGCGGATATCCAGCGGGCAGCGGAATACGCAGCCAGGAATTCAAAAGCACAGCATGCAGGGATCGTGGTCGTCCAGTACTGCCAGCGGAAACATTTAAGCAAACCCAAAGGCGCTCCCCCTGGCACAGTGCTGGTCCATCATGAGCAGTCCATAACCATTGATCTGGATCAATCAGATCTGACCTGAGCTTAAAACATGAGGTCTGAGGTGATCTCGTCCACCAATGACCAGCCCTGAGCTGTCAGACTTAGATGATTCCCCTTCACATTGAGCTTGCCATACCACTTCCCTATCTCAACCTTTCGGGATTCCATAAAATCGATTCCATGGCGCTCTTTAAAGAGCGATAGATCAATGCCCCGGGATAATCGTAGCTCGGTAAGGATCATTTCATTCATCGCCGTGATCTTGTCAATCTTCTCTGAAGCCGCTTCCAGGGAGGTTCCCAGGCGGAAGTGTGTCAGATAGGCATCCAGATTAGCCACATTCCAGTGTCGCCTTGTGTTGAAATAGGAATGGGCTGCAGGCCCGAAGCCAAGATACTCCACGCCGGTCCAGTAATTCAGATTATGGCGGCATGCATATCCCGGTTTGGCATGGTTCGATATTTCGTAGTTGGGATAGCCAGCCGCCTCCAGGAAATCTCTCCCCCAGGCATACATCCCCGTATCAATGCTTTCTTCCATGGTCTGCACATGCCCGGCTCGGACCCAACGAGATAAGGCGGTCCCCTCCTCTACAGTGAGGGAATACGTGGAAATATGTTCAGGACCCAGGGTGATGAGTTTTTTCAGGTCCGCTTCCCAGATCTCCCGGGTTTGACCAGGGATGGCAAAGATCAGATCCCCTGAAACATTGTCAAAGCCTGCTCTGCGGACATCTTCATAGGTGCGAACACTCTTTTCAGCCGTGTGAATTCGGCTCATGAAGCGCAATAACTCCGGCTGAAAACTTTGCATGCCGATGCTGATGCGATTGATGCCAGATCTACCATAGGCGACGAGGTCCTGGTAACTCGCTTCACCGGGATTGATCTCCATCCCGATCTCCATCTCAGAACCCAGTGTGGTCAAGCCAAGAAGGGCTTTCAGAACCATGTCCAGATATCTTGGGCTGAGCAGATTGGGGGTCCCGCCGCCAAAGAAAATGGAGTCGATAAAATGATTGTCAAGCAAATGGGCTTGCTTAAATGCAGCGATCTCCTTGAGCAGTGCTTCAATAAATTGCGGAATGTCGTTGTCGCGGCCTACCAGGGAGTAAAAGTCGCAATAGGTGCATTTTGCCTTGCAGAAAGGAATATGAACGTACAATGCCAGTGGTTTTTTTGTCGCAGCCATTGCTAAATCTAGGATGATATCTCCCTTATGCCAGCCACAAGCTGTACCTCAAGTAAAAACCAAGTCTCAAATTGCTGTTTGATGGATATATTGGGAATTAGTTCAAGCAGGTCGTGGATTCAGTTTGGATGGGCTATGCCATAGATTACTTTGCATGGCAAGATGAATGCTTACCATCCATATTGCTCTTCACACCCATCATATGAAATAAGTGCAGCACTGACTGGCGTGGTTGGCAACAGATCCATCAAAACCATTACAGTTTTGAATAAAAAATAAGAGGTTCAACATGCAGAAATACAGCACCTGGGAAGCCATTACATTTGACGATGTACTCCTGGTACCCGCCCAATCAGATGTCCTCCCCCACGATGTGGACGTGAGATCCCGTCTGACCCAAAATATCATGCTTAATATTCCCATCATGTCCGCCTCAATGGATACCGTGACTGAATCGCGCATGGCCATTGCCATGGCCCGTGTTGGAGGAATCGGCATCATTCACAAGAACCTGTCCCCTGAAGAACAGGCCATTGAAGTGGACAAGGTCAAACGCTCCCAGCACGGCGTCATCACTGACCCCTTTTCCCTGACGCCCAAGCACACGGTGGGGGACGCGGCTGATCTCATGGCCAAATACCGGATCTCCGGTGTCCCTGTGGTGGTGGATGGCAAACTGCTGGGGATCATCACCAACCGTGATATTCGCTTTGAAGAAGACTTTGACAGGCTCATCGAAGATGCCATGACCCATGAAGATCTCATAACCGGGAAACAGGACACCACGCTCAAACAGGCTGGTGCGCTCATGAAACAATACAAGATCGAAAAATTGCCCCTGGTTGATGATCACAATAATCTCAAAGGCCTGATAACCATCAAGGATATTGAAAAAGCCGTAGAATTCCCAAATTCTGCCACAGATTCCAATGGACGACTCCTGGTAGGTGCAGCGGTTGGTGCCCGGATCGAGTCCCTGGAGCGGGTGGCCCGGCTGGCAGATTCTGGCGTGGATGTCATTGTTGTCGACACAGCGCACGGCCATTCCAGCAATGTGATCAAAATTGTTGAGGCCATTAGCAAAGCCTATCCCAAGATGGAGATCATCGCAGGGAATGTGGCCACCGCAGAAGCTACCCGGGCCCTCATTGAGGCCGGTGCGGATGCAGTTAAAGTTGGGATTGGACCAGGATCCATTTGTACCACCCGCATCGTGGCAGGTGTTGGGATGCCCCAGATAAGCGCCATTGCAAATTGTGCCGAAGAAGCCGATAAATACAATATCCCCATTATTTCAGATGGCGGGGTAAAATTTTCAGGTGATCTTCCCAAAGCCATTGCAGCCGGTGCATCCACCATCATGGTGGGTGGTCTTCTGGCAGGCACCGATGAAAGCCCTGGCCACAAGGAATTCTATCAAGGCAGGGCCTACAAGGTTTATCGCGGCATGGGATCCATTGCCGCAATGAATGCCGGGAGTGCTGATCGTTACTTCCAGGAATCTTCACAAAAGCTGGTTCCTGAAGGGATAGAAGGCCGGGTACCTTATCGCGGTGCCATCAAGGATGTAGTCTATCAACTGGTTGGTGGCCTGCGCGCTGGCATGGGATATTGCGGTACAGCAACCATCGAGGACCTGAGAGGCAAGGGCCAGTTTGTCAAGATCAGTGGTGCCGGTCTCAAGGAAAGCCATCCCCATGATGTGCAGGTAACCAAAGAAGCGCCCAACTACGGCGCTGATTTTTAAGTATATTGGTGTGACTATAAAAGCTTCCATGAAACAGGAGATCTGATGAAAAATACCATCGTGGTTGGTGCTCAATGGGGTGATGAAGGCAAAGGCAAGCTGGTAGACGTTCTGTCTGAGCAAAGTGATCTGGTCGTCAGATTCAACGGCGGAGGCAATGCTGGCCATACTGTTATGCATGCCGGTGAAACATACAAATTTCATTACATGCCTTCCGGGATGCTCCATGGCAAGACCTGTATTCTGGGAACCGGCGTGGTCATCAACCCCAAAGACCTTTTAGAAGAGATCAAATCCTTTACGGATAGTGGGCATAAGCCAAAGCTGAAGATCTCAGCCCGGGCTCATATCATATTTCCGCACCACCAAATGATCGATGCCAAGGGTGGTGGTAAAATCGGCACCACCGGTCGTGGAATCGGACCAACCTACTCCCAAAAGGCTTCCCGTATCAATTTGCGCGTACTGGATATCATTGCCGATGATGCTCAGGAGCGGATCAAGACAGCACTGAAAGATGTGAAGGATATGCTGCTTTACGATGAGATTTTTACTGCAGATGAATTTACAGACTATTGCGCCAGTGTTTCCCAGGAATACGCCGCATTTGGTAATGCCTTCAAGCCATTTGTCACTGACACGGAGGATTTGGTCCGAATCGCTTCCATCAGTGGTGAGCAGGTACTCTTCGAGGGCGCTCAAGGCACCCTGCTGGACCTGAATTATGGGACCTACCCCTTTGTCACCTCAAGCTCCACCCTGGCCGCAGCAGCCTTTGTAGGCGGCGGTGCCATCCCTGGTGTACCGATCCGCATTCTTGGTATCACAAAAGCCTACACCACCCGGGTCGGCGAAGGCCCCTTCCCCACTGAGCTGCAAGGTGAAGCCGCAGAAAAATTGAGGGAGGCTGGACACGAATATGGAGCAACCACGGGTCGTCCGAGACGCGTGGGGCATCTGGATCTCTACGCCTTGCGTTATGCCATTCGCATCTCCGGCATTCAAGAACTGGCCATGACCAAGATCGATACCCTGGCCCTGGTGGATAACATCAAAGTTTGCACGGGCTATATGATCGATGGAAAAAAGATCGATTATTTCCCGGCTGACGCTCCCACCCTTGAAAAGGTCACACCTATCTATACTGACGTCCCCAATATCACACAACTTACCAGAGAAGAATGGGTTGCGCTCCACGGCAAATCCAAAGCGGATCTTCCGGCCAGCATTCGTGATTACATCAAATTCATTGAGGACTATGTGGAGATACCCATCAGTATTTTGTCACACGGACCTGAAAGGAACGAAACCATTGTCTTCTAACACCTTATTCAATCTTTCGCCCCTGGATGGGCGCTATGCTGAGGACATCCGTGATATTCAGGAAATGTTTTCTGAAAGTCGGCTGATCAAGGAGCGGATCCACGTTGAAATGGTTTATTTGAAGGCTTTCCTCAAGGCCACAGGCCGTGGAGACTGGTGGCAGGATGCCTTCATGTCCATCCATGATGATCTGAGCGTCAGGGATCTTGAATATGTCAAGGAAATTGAATCTCACACCAAGCACGATGTGGCAGCGGTCATCGAATTCATCAAGGCCCAACTGCCGGAAAAGATCCGACCCTATGTCCATTTTGGTCTTACCTCCGAGGATGTGAACAATCTATCCCATGGTCTGATGATCAAAGGCTCCCGCGATATCCTGCTGGAGCATTTGAGGAAACTGATCGACGAATTGGGAATCCTTGCCAAGGAGAACAGGGATCGCCGCATGATCGGCAGAACCCATGGCGAAGTGGCCACCCCCACCACTATGGGGAAGGAATTCGCTTTGTATGCCCTGCGTTTTGCCCGGATGTATGCTGAGTTGAGATCAATGAATATTCAGGGAAAGATCCTGGGGGCTACAGGAAACCTCAATGCCTGGACAGGAACTTATCCTGATGTGGATTGGTTCGCTGTGACCAAGGAGGTTGTGGAGGAGCTGGGTCTGGAGCATACCCTGTTCAGCCTTCAGATCATGCCTGGTGACACCTACGCCATCATGTTGGATGCAATCAAGCGCCTCACTGGTCTATTGATCGACTACGACCAGAATGTGTGGACCTATTTCATGCTGGGCTATCTGTATCAAAAGGCCGATGCGGCTTCCATTGGCAGTTCCACCATGCCTCACAAGATCAATCCCATCAAGTTTGAAAATTCTGAAGGCAATGCCCAGATCGCCGAGAGTTCGTTTACCTTTTTCAGTCAAAAATTCATGAAGACCAGACTGCAGCGGGACCTCACGGATTCAACGGTAAAAAGAAATATTGGTGTGGCCTTTGGTCATACCGTGCTTTCCCTCATATACGCCATGCGCGGCACCAAGGATATTCTGGTACACGAAACCAAGCTGGAAGAGGATCTGGCAAATAATGGTCAATTCTTTTCCGAGCTGGTTCAATTGGTGGAACGGGACCGGGGTGCCTCAGATGGCTATGATCACTTGAAAAAACAGACCAGAGGAAAACGGCTTTCCTATGAGGAAATGGTGGAAATGATGACCGCTGCCGGAATCCAGCAGGACACCATTGATAGCTATGTTTCGGGGAAAACCGGGGAGATCTGCGATCTGGCCCTGGCTGAGGTGACCACCCTCCTCAACTAAAAGCTGGTTCAGGCGCTGGTTTGAATCAGCTGCCAATATCCCTGCGGATGGTCTTGCCTTCGAACTGGATCAGATCAGCATTTTCATAGGATCTGGTCAATGCCTCTAACAGGCTATCTGCCAGGGAAGTGACGGCCAACACACGTCCCCCACTGGTTACGATCCGACCTTCCTGATCTTGAGTTCCTGCGTGAAATACAATTGAATGTTCTACTCGCTCCAAACCGCTTATCAGTTTGCCCTTGGGATAGGCCTCCGGGTAGCCCTGAGAGGCCAGGACCACTGTTGCAGCGGCGCGCTCATCCCATTCCACCTGCACATCACTGAGCTTGTTGTCAATTATGGCTTCAAAGATGTCCACCAAGTCGGTCTTGAGTCTCGGCAGAATGACCTGGGTTTCAGGATCCCCGAATCGGACATTGTATTCAAGGACCCGCGGGCCCG
>JGI10211J34971_10004797_pt1 | contig 10686 bp, 4 predicted proteins | sample Etolagsediment_FD_34971 | JGI IMG/M metagenome (IMG submission 34971)
TGATGGAAGCCGACAGGGGCCCGCGTCTCGGCGGCCCCGAGGAGTACAAGCGAAGCACCCGGTCCCCGGGCGGAGGCGCGTGGCGCCGGAGCGCGGGGATGCGCCCGGATTCCCTCTCATCCCCGGAAGACGGCGTCGGAAAGCAACTACGACCGTACTTCCTCAACGGTTTCTCCGACGACCAGGTGAAGCGCTCCAAGAAGCGTCCGATCTACTGGCTCATCACCTCACCCAAGGGGACGCTGCAGGCGCTGATCTCCCTGCACCGGTACAACCGAGACACGGTCAACCGGTTTCTCAATGACTACCTGCGGCCGTACCAGCAGAAGTTGGAGGCAAAGCGGGTGAGCGCGGAGCACATTCTGACTGGCGGCGGGAGCAGTCAGGGCGAGAAGACGAAGGCGCAGAGGTGGAATGATTGGCGGCGAAACTTTGTTTCGCCTGTAGAAATCCGAAAGGCGTTGGAAGAGCTTTCGACGTGGGACCGGGATGTGGTTCTGCTGTTGGCGGAGAAGCGGGTTGAGCTGGGTCGGTATGACGGAGTAAAGGTGAACTACGGGAAGCTGGGGGCGATCTTGGCAAAGGTGAAGGGGTTGAATGAACAAGTAAGCGACCGGTGGAAAGCAGAATGAGATCGCGATGTCGGTCCAGGAATAAATCTGGAAAAGGGAGGAAGTATGAGCGGTAAACGAAGACCACCAGAACCACGTAATCATGTGTCGGACGAATTTTGGCAAAAGATCCTAACACGTGTCTTTGATTCTTCGGAGGCGAAAATCAAAGACGCTCTCGACAAGAACGAAAACTTGCAACCGAGCCGCTTTGTCAACGGCGGATTCCGGCAGTTTTCCTCGATTCCGCGTTCCAAACTTGATGGCGTATCCAACAGACTCTGGACAGTCCTGGCTGCTCAAAAAATACTAATCGATATTTGGATGGAGACCGACGGAGAAACGTGCGATCGAGCAATCGATTATCTTCGGATTCTCGGCTATTGGATCACGGCGAACACAGACAGGTCTAGTTTGATTTCCTCAATGTTGCCGGAACATCTGGAGGCAGAGGGCGACGGCAAAATAAAGGTCGTCTCGGATAGGCGCTGGGGTTTTCTGGACGCGGATACGATTTCAGCCGTTGCGATCGGTTGTGGATTGATCCTGACATCGGATATTGGTCAGGCGAATGGGTTTCCAGGGCCAATTGCCCATATCCCAACTCGAATAATAAACCTGAAAGAGCGAGCAGACGCTCTTCGAACCAATTATGCAGAGAATTTTAACCAGATGTGGCCAGAAGACGTAATTGTACCTACGGGCCTGACTGAAGCGCTCGCCGAAATCGAAGAAGATGCTGGACGGATCTGGGACGAGATTCATCACCGAGTAGGCAGAACCGATGACGGACGTCCTGAACGATTCGACGAGCTGACTAAGCTCTGGGACCACTTGGTCGAACAGGCGGTCAATCGCTTGGATGATACCGGGACACAACGAGCTCAGGTATCGACGAGTTTTCTGGAGCGTCTTATCGAGGATCGGAATCAAACCGGTCGGTTTAGTGAAGCGGTTGAGGCGATCATCCGATTAAAAGACAGGTTTCCTCAAGAATACGAGTCAATTGATCAAGCGTGCGAAAAGGCGCTCGAACTCGGAGTGTCGATCGATTTCGGTGAGTTTGTTTCTCCAATCGCCGAACCGATGGCGACGATGAGGCTGGACTTCAAGTCAGGGAAAGAACTCTTTGATTTTGTTGTTCGTCCGGAAGACGACAAAACATCCGAACAAGCCGGAATTGATGCAACCACTGATCGAGATGGCACGATTCGTGAGTCATCCGATTCTTCGTCGGATATTCACGACGAAGAATCGGAAAGCACACGAGAAAACATAGATGTTGTAACGGGTGCCGAATCCGGGGAACCGGGTATCGTTGACGACGAAACGGAACCATCCGAAACGGAGTCCAGCGAGACCACACCGATGATTCCCTTCGAGCAAGGTATAGAGGTGCTTCTTGATCCGACCACCAGCGATGAAGACAGAATTCCTGCGATACGGTGCGTTGCTTGGGATCTAGTTCGGATTCGTGAGTTTGGCTTGGCGAAATATCTATTGGAAGATTATCGCGACGCGCAGAACTCGCTTTGGCACATGGAATGGGCGTTGCGAGTGTCTAATCTGGCTTTGAACTTGAGAATTGGCGGAACGACCGGCCGAATAGAAAACCAGTTACGCGAATCGGTCGTTTTTTGGTCGAACCGTCTCACGACTACCATGAAACATGTCGACGATCGTCGGGCCATTGGCCTGCTTGCGTCGGCGGCGTATTCGTATGCGGCGATTGTCCGCCCGGAGGCTGATGTCGCAAGCGTCTTGGGCGACGTCGGCGGGCACGCGAGAGTCGAGCCCTGGTACGAGTTTGTGATGGCCCTTCAGGAACTGAGGACGCGATATCCTCATGTAAACATCTCTCAACTCCGGTCAAACACAGAGCGGCAGGAAGTCTCGGATCAATTTACGCGGCGTTTCGATGAATGGTGGCAACACGCAGAAAACAAGACCTTCCGCTATAGTGGAGCCACTGAACTCTGGCGTGTGATGCGCTCTCCAGAGGAGCTCGTCGGTACGATCGCAACCAGTATCCGTCACGGCGACATCAAGACACTGCAGAAGATTATCAGAGACTATGAAAGCGATCGCGCTATCCGTAAATACGTCGATGGAATCGATAAGCGGAAAAGATCGGGGCAAAAAATCGTGGGCCCCGCGTTACATCGATTGGTGGATGAGCTCAAAACCACAGTGGATCTGGCGAATGACTATCTTTCCATAAAGGCTGCGGAGCTGGCGGTACCTGACCAACGGGACCGGGATCAGGCTCGTGAAATTGCTACAAAACTGAAGCCGAAGATTGAAGGTGCACTATCTGCATTGGATCAATCTCTCTCGCATAATGAGCCGTCGCAGACGTTTCAGATCGCTGTTACACAGGCGAAAGCCTTTTTGCAGCGTTCACTGGTCGTGTTCGACCCGAGTCATCGCGTCAATGAAGAGGTCGGTGTCCCCGCGATCGGGGTAGATTTGGGCCTATTGAAGCTCCTGTCGACGACGATAGAGTTTCCGGAAAGTGACGATTATCCCGTTGTCGTGCGGGCGAGGGATCGCGAATTTATTCGTAGTCTTTCCAGATACAGTTCGGAACGGGAGCAACAAGGGGATCTCGGTGAATACCTCAAGAAAGCGGAGAACTTCGACTCAAGTAGAGTATACCTTCGTTACGTCGAAGGTGTAGCTTCTGACTCATCGCACTATATGGCCCTTGAGAAGACAATTCGCGAGCGGAGAATCCCTCTTCGACAGAACATTGAGCGGCAGTGCGACGCCCTTGCGGCTGAACTCGAGCGGATGGTCATTGTCGGTGCTATTGATGATGGAGAACGGGAGCGACTTCTCGTGGTGATCACTGGTGTCAAGAACGATGTCGCTTGGAGCAATAACTACGCTGCACTGGATGATCAGTTGCGCCGTACTGCCGCAGAAATCGCAGCCGCCAACGATCGGGCGCGGAAGACGCTCGAATATACTGTCGAGCAACTGCTGGTAGATGAAAAGATCACCGACGATGATGCAGAGAAAATCCGCACTGAACTTAATGCCGGTGACTTCATGCTTGCTAATGAACGAATCGGTCTGGCCGAACGGGGCGTTCCGTTTGTTTCGCGCGAGCAGGCGGACATCTTCACATCGTTCTATGACGGATTCTTGAGAGACATCGACGCTGATTGGAAAGACCTTCTCGGGCTCATCGCAACGATCAAGGCGGGAAAGACGTATCGCGGCCTCCAATATCCCCAGTTGTCGAAAGAACAGAAACAACGCGGAACAGCGTTGCTTGAAAGATGGATGGAAGCGTCACGGAACCGCCACGGAAAAACCAAGGGCTTCGACAGTGTTGTTCAAGCAATTGCCACGACACTCGGATTCACTGATGTACACCTTGAGCCGAAGCGTTCGAGCTACGGTAAAAGGTATCTGCTCAAGTGCAGAAAAATCGAAGGCAGGGAGCGATGCCCCGTGCCGGCGTACGGCTCCGAAGCTGACGGCAGGTACCAACTGCTCTGTCTGTGGGATCGTCCCTCCGAATCCGATATCGTGAGCGCAGTTGGTGACACGATGGCGGACAGCCCCGTAGTTGTGTTCCATTTTGGCGGGGTGAATCACTACCGGCGCGCGTCGTTGTCACAGCTGGGTCGAAGTCGGCGTAGACGTTTTGTGGTTATCGACGACTATCTGATCGCGTTCCTGTCCGCCCAAGAGGCATCCTATCTTTCAGTAATGTTCCGTCTCGCCTTACCCTTCGCCTTTCTCGAACCTTTTACTACATCGGCGGGTACCGTGCCACCGGAGATGTTTTATGGACGAAGCGCGGAGATTGAGTCGGTGATTGACCCTCTTGGTAGCTCTTTCATTTTCGGTGGGAGACAACTCGGAAAGACAGCGCTTCTGCGTGAGGTCCAGCGCCGATTTCATAGTCCCAAAGAGGGCCGTATCGCGATCTATTTGGATCTCGAGCGGGATATTGTCGACAAGAGGCAGGTCTATGAAGATTTTTGGAGTCTTATTCGAAAGCGCCTGGTTGAAATGGATATCATTCGAAATCTACCGACTCGCACACGACCCGATACGGTTATCGAGCACCTACGACGCTGGCTCGATGAAGGAGAAGGGCGGAGGCTGCTTTTATTGGTGGATGAAGCGGACCGTTTTCTTGAACATGATAGTCGAATCGGCGAGCATGAAGGTCAAGATTTCGGAGGTACATTCGACGAAACGCGCCGACTCCAGCAGGTAATGAACGATACGAATCGACGATTCAAGGTTGTTTTTGCAGGACTCCATCAGGTTCAACGCGTCACAAAGGACGTCAATCAGCCACTCGCACATCTCGGACAGCCGCTACAAATCGGCCCCCTTAACCGAAAGACAGTCGACTTGCAGGATGCACTGGCACTGGTTAGAGAGCCTCTTTTAAACGTGGGTTATCACCTGGACAATGAGACCGCGCTTAAAATACTGACCGAGGCAAACTATTACCCGAGTTTGATTCAGCTCTATGGCAAAGCTCTGGTTGGATACCTGAATAGAAGCAATGTTTGGAAAGATCCACAGAACAGGCGCCCGCGATACCGTGTTGAAAGAGAAAAGATCGACACGATCAGGGTCGACCAGGACCTGCAGAGTCAGATCCGCGATCGGTTCCGCTGGACCCTGCAACTGGATCCCCGATACGAGTTCACAGCGAATGTCATCGCATGGGAGACATTGGATGATCGTAGTCGGTTGACGTCTGGATTTTCACCTTCAGAAATCAGAGCAATGGTACGTGATTGGTGGCCCGCAGGTTTCGCCAATGTCGGGGTTCAGGAAATGTCTGTGCTGCTTCTGGAAATGGAAGGACTGGGTGTGCTCCGAAGCGACTCAACCACCGGAAGATTTTCGCTCCGCAATCAGTCGTTGCTCGGGCTTATTGGGTCCTCCGCCGAGATCGAGACTTTTCTGTTGGGAGAGCATACGACACCCGCGGAGTATTTACCGTCAAGGTACCGTAAAGAATACAACGTCAATGATATTCCATTCCTCGCTCCACTTGCGGACGGTGAAATTTCCGAGCTTTTTCGAGCTGTTCCGTCTACGACAATCGTGACGGGCGGGCCGCTGTCTGAATACCGGCACGTTGTATCTTTTCTTGGCGCTATCGACAGGTATGTAGATCGATTTGAAGCGCCGGTGATGGTTGAGGGATGTTACACGGCTGACGCGTTCAATGAATTCCTGTTGGATGCAATTCGCCGGAGAAAGCCTGATGAGCAATTTTTGTCCGTCGTTCCGGGGGATCAGCCCTGGTCTCTGAAATGGGTTGATGCGACTGGAGAGATTCTTTCGCGATACAAGGAGAGACCGCTACACGTTATTTTCCTTGCCGATCACTACCGGCTCTGGCAACTTATAGAGGACGCAAACGGAGGACTCTTGCGGCGTCTCGAAAGATCGAGAGCCAGGTTATGGCCACGAAGGAACTGGGGAGATTACGAACTTACTCAACTTAAGAACATCTTGAGACGGGGATGGTCCGACAAGCAAATGGATCAACTCAAGAAAGTGAGTTCTGGATGGGCGGCGGTTCTCGAAGGCGGTCTGTCCGACCTGGCAGGTGTCGAACAGGACAACTGGGACCTAGCCATTGACCGGATCTCTAAAATGATCCATTGCGACAACGAGTTTCGTCGAGAGGTGGTTCATTCATACCGATCGATTCCAGCAACCGGAGAGTTATACGATGCGCTCGCCCAATACGGTGCAGCTTTGCCGGTGGAAGAAATTCGGGAGCTATTAGGTTGGGGGAGTTCGTCAAACCGACTGCTTGATTTTGCGATAGAGTGGGGACAATTGCTCGGCGATCTTCAAGAGACAGCGGAAGATGGCTTCTTACTTGAACCTACCGTAGCATCGTTGTTCGTAGCAGAATCGGATACATCAGATTGACAATGATCGAGTTGCTCCCTGGGTTTCGCGTAGCCGCAGATCGGGTACGGGGTCAAATTGAGGATGGAATCAGTACCCTGATCATCCGTGGAGAAGTGAGTGACGACAGAATTGCCGAAGCTGTGATCGGATCAACTGGTTTAAAAAACTCCTGTTTTTTGCTTCGGGAAGATGTTGAGGACAGAGAAGGGCTGTCTGACTTCGTGACGACAACCCTTGTATCAAACCTCGGTGATGGTGAGTTACGAAAAGGCCTGAGTGTGGACGGTATTCTGGAATCTGGTATTCTTGAATACCGAAGGATTGTGGCCGACTCATTCGGTATTCGATCAGCGACTGCGTGGATTGATTTCTTTGCAGAATTCGGCCGACTGGGACAAAGGATTGCTCCCGCACTTCGTCCAGTTTTTCTGGTTTCTCTCCCGTTTGAGGTTTCACTTCGTGGAACCGTTCCGCTATCAACGAATATCGTGCGGGTTCTCGATTGGCGTTCTGTTTTTTCTGAAGCGGATGCTTCGGTCGCAGGTGCGCACCTTGTCGCGGAGAGTCCGGGCAATGCGATCGAACGGGCGTTGAAAAGCAGTGTGATCTCGGCGATCGCCGGCGTGGATTTCGGGCTGGCCGAGTTTCTAGGGGATTACGGTATCGAGTCATTCGACAAAGTCCATCGGCTCCTTGATCAACATCGTCAACTGAACCACGATGCTCACCCGTACCTCTATGGGGAATCTTTCTCTGAAGTCGAACGTGGTGGGTATCGTCTCAACGATGGATCGTTTGCTCGACATATTCACGCGTACGGATCGGCAGCGGTGAGTCAAAAGGAAGTTGAACGACGTTTATGGCACGCACAAATCAAGGTCCTCTTTCCCTTCTTGGAGGTCAGACGTCGGAAGTTAATCGAAGAAAACAGGGAGAGGTTCACCATCCCGCACACCCGTCAGGACGGTAGGAGAGTAGATTATGTCGAAGATTTCGAATTTGGAGACATGGCTCATCAACTCCGACACCGAACCATAGGCAGTTTCGATCGAACCATTGAGCAAATCGAGTTTCTCCGCGAGACGAGGAACAACCTTGCCCATTTTCGTCCGGTGAGTTTTCAAAACCTAGTGGAGAATCGTAGATGGTTAAGTTAGACCGTTACGTGCGCGGACAGAGAGGAATGGTGCCACAATCCCGTCAAACGATCTACCAGGAGGAAATCGATGGTATTGTTTCTGGACAAAGGAACGACACGCAAGTTCGCGACTCTTTTGAAGAAGGTCCCGCCATCGGTGGATCGAATATCTGCTGCGATCGCATTCACCCGCGACGGAACGTTGTTGGACCTGTGCGAAAAGCAGAATATCGCTCTTGAATGGTGGGGCTTGTTTACCGCCGACGAAGCAACGAGTTTTGCTCTCATTAAGCGAGCCCTTAGCGCCTCCAACGTACGGTTCTATCCGTTCACCGAGCTATTCCATCCGAAGATCATCTGGTTTCACGGGTACGGTGTATACCTCGGATCGCACAATATGACGTACAGCGCGCTGATGAATAACGTCGAGGTTGGGGTGTTCCTTCCCGAAGAGGATCTCAGCGAATCCCAGGTAGGCGAGATTACCGAGTTTTTTGCCTATCTTCGGCAACGAAGCGTTCTTGCCACGAATGAAGATCTGGAGCGGATCGAGACGTTTCTTTCTGAGACTCAGCTTGATCAAGAGAAAGTTGACGAGTATGCCCAAGGCAAGCAGGAACTCTTTGAAGAGCGCTTTGGCCATCTCTTCAATCTCAAGGCTGGAGTGACGGACTTTGAGAAATCCAAAGGCGATGCGATAAAGAAGCGGCGTTTAGCGTTTCTGAAAGAGTGGCGAGAAACGCAGAAGTATCTGTCCATCGTCCGTGAGCAAATGCTTGAGACGTGTGTTCAGCCTCCGTGGATATCATCAGACGCAGATCCGACGATCATTACAGATCAGCTTCTTCATGCGTACTACTACGGATACATACTGCCCAAGTACCGCGAGTACAAGAGTATTGAGGCGGTAAACGAAGAGTACCGGAAGAATCGCGGACAGCAATCGACGGCGTTGCAGAGCGCAATTTCGTGGTGGGAAAAGTTAGAGCGTGCACCGAATAACGAAGACATCCACATCAACGAGTGGGGTCCGACCGTGCGGGACATACTTGCGAATCTTCCTGGCCGAGATCTATCGGTTGACGAGCTCACTGAAGTCTTCCTCCGGAACCATGCTGTCCGGAATCATGCTCGCCAGGTGGAGAACAGCGTATACGGGCTTGAACCGGGATTCGCGGCTGACGAGGACGAGCGTGTCCGAATCTACACCCGTTGGTTACATGGAAAAGAAACCTCGGCCGGTTTGGGAGTAAACGAAGTGCTTCGGTTTTTACTTTTTGAAAACCGAATCGACATCGAGGACCGCGTTTTTGATACGGTCTATGACCCAAAATACCGCCTGGAGCACTTTGGTAGGAGTATCGTGGGTGAGATCATTGGTTGGGGTCGCCCTGACGTAACACATCTCCGCAACAACCGGGTGAATAAGGCGCTCCGGTGTTTTGGTTATGATGTGCGGCTGTTTTCGGAGTGAGGCCGGATTATGTTGAATACTGGCGAGCGTAGCTGCCTATCGAGGAAATACTGCAAATCGAGTAATAAACGTACTTCAATACGGGCAGACTCGACACGATCTGACGCCAATATGAACGTGAGGTGCCTTCATGAGCGATAACGAGAATACCCTATCGGAAGAGTTCACAGAACTCTTTGCAACAAGAGAACGCGCGGAGAAGCTTCTGGATGTTTTTGCCTCCGCCGCCGGCAGCCTCGGCGTGGACGACCCGGATGATCCCATGGTCGCATTGACGTGGTTTAAACACGGCGGTCGGCGAAGGTTGCGTCTCAATTACGGCAATGTGGTTGCCCTTGGCATAGAGGGGAAGAACGGAAGACTGACTGATGCCTTCTTCATAGCCAATAAATCCAACTGGACAGCCCATGATCGCCTGGAAATAAGCGACGGTGGTATGCGTGGGACCGCGGCAGGATACACCTTTGCCAAAGCCACGAACGAGGATGCAGAAATGGTCGTCAGCGAACTGCCGGACTTCATGGCGACCCACTTTCCACCGTTGGTAGAACGCTTCGCGGAGTGGAGAAGTTCACCGTATCGACGCTATCACAACCGGATTCTGATGGAGGCTATTCTTGACGGTGACAAGCGCGATGCGCTGCTGTCCGGCGGTTTTTCCACCGTGCCGGAGACGACTGAGACGTCCCCCGTAGGACGCCGGGCGTTTGAGCTTCTTGCCCTCCTTGAAGAGAACCCCCGTACGGAGACGTATTCGCAGTATAAGGACGAGTTTGTCCGTGAACTGGAGGATCCCTTCAAGAAGTTGTTCGCGCAAGCGACCGAGGCGCTTCCTAAAGGCATAACCGATGCGATGGAGCTGTCCCGTAACGTGATCTCTCGGATCCCGAAGAACGACTTTGGCAGGGGCGGCGCCCATAGCCACTACTGGGGCGCGATCTATCCCCGCGGAGGAAAGCGGATCTCCGACGCGCAGCTCTTTATGTGGATCAATGCGGAACGGTTTCGTGTAGGATTTTCTATCGGCCATTTTGCCAGTAGATCTCACGAGCGGCACGTCCAGAATGCTATCCGCTATAGCCGGCAACTCGCCCGGATGTTTGAAAATGGACTGGAAGATATCGGCTGGTTCTTCGGTGAAGATGACATCGCCCCGGGGGATGCCGGCTGGCAGACATACTTTGAGGATCCCGGCAGGTTTGAAACCACCGTCGCGGTGGAGCTTGATCGCGATACGTTTCTGCAACGCTCGGATGACGAGCTGGTCACGATGATCCGGGATATCTGGACGCAACTCTTTCCGCTTGTGCTTCTCACCGCATCCGAAGACCCGATCGATCAGATCAAGGACTACCTCCTGTCACTGAAAGGGGAAGATCCTTCAGATCTGATCGAGACGTTCGACCGCTATACCGCCGACGATTTTACCGCGGAAACCGGCATCGATCACGAAACGATAGAACTGTGGCGTACGGCACTTGAACGGAAACGGCAGGTTGTGTTGTACGGACCGCCGGGGACCGGAAAAACATTCATCGCCGAGCGTCTGG
>JGI10211J34971_10004798_pt1 | contig 10680 bp, 9 predicted proteins | sample Etolagsediment_FD_34971 | JGI IMG/M metagenome (IMG submission 34971)
TTTAGATAAGATTAACAAAGAGATTACGCGCGATCTGAAGATAGATAGCTAAAAATTAAACAGTAATCAACTGAAATTAAAGATAAAAGTAGTTAATAGATAAAGCTATCTCCTTTAATCTTAACTAAAACTTAATACGGGATTATACTGATTTAGTTTTATTACAAACAACATGTAAGAAAAAATAAATAAAACTTAGATATAATCAAAAAAATTTTAAAATAGGAAATAACATACTATGAGAGATTGGTTAGATAAATATAAAGATGATAAAGTAAGAACGCAGATGCATTATGCCAAAAAAGGTGTGGTCACTGAAGAGATGAAACATGTAGCAAAAGAGGAAAATTTAGATCCAGAGCTTATAAGAAGTGAAGTTGCACGTGGTCGTATGGTTATCCCTGCAAATATAAACCATAAAAATCTAAACCCTATGGCTATAGGGATTGCAAGTAAATGTAAGATAAATGCAAATATAGGAAGCTCAGCACTAGCAAGTGATATCCAAGGTGAGATAGATAAAGTTGATGTTTGTTTAAAATATGGTGCAGATACAATTATGGACCTTTCAACAGGTGGTAACCTAGATGCTATTAGAGAGGCTGTTATAGAGCACTCAACTGTACCTATTGGGACAGTTCCAATCTACCAAATCATACATGATTGTGGTGATGATATAAATAATCTAAATATTGAAGTTATGTTAAGTACGCTAGAGAAACAAGCACTACAAGGTGTAAGCTACTTTACAATCCATGCAGGCTTTTTACTAGAAAATATGCCACATATTGCAAAAAGAAAGATGGGGATAGTAAGTCGTGGTGGTTCACTTATGGCTTCATGGATGATGCACTACCATAAAGAGAACCCTTTTTATGATGCATATGATAAGATACTTGATATTTGTGCTAAGTATGATGTTACACTATCTTTGGGTGATAGTTTACGACCTGGTTGTCTTGCAGATGCAAGTGATCAAGCTCAGTTAAATGAGCTAAAAGTTTTAGGTGAGCTTACCCTTAAAGCTTGGGAAAAAGATGTACAAGTTATGATAGAGGGTCCAGGTCATGTTCCACTNAATGAAGTTGAGAGAAATATGAAACTAGAAAGGGAGTATTGTCACGAAGCGCCATTTTATATCTTNGGNCCACTTGTATCAGATATNGGTGCAGGGTATGATCATATCACTTCNGCTATTGGAGCTGCTGTTGGTGGATGGCATGGTTGTTCTATGCTTTGTTATGTTACACCAAAAGAGCACCTAGGTCTTCCAAATGCACAAGATGTAAGAGATGGTATCATCGCATATAAGATTGCAGCACACGCNGCAGATATNGCACGTGGACGAAAAGGTGCACAAGATGTTGATGATGAGATGAGTGATGCTAGATACAACTTTGACTGGAATAGACAGTTTGAGTTAGCACTTGATCCAGATAAAGCAAGAGAGTTCCATGATGAAACACTACCTCAAGATGTATTTAAAGATGCAGAGTTTTGCTCTATGTGTGGACCAAAGTTTTGTAGCTATAAAATCACTAGACAAATAGTGGAAGATCATCCAACTTTAGCAAATAAATAGAGGGCATTTTAGTTTTTTGATCAAAAAGGTAGGGTATCAACTCTACCTTTTTTTATTTATGTTATAATTTAAAAAATCAAATTTATAGGGATATTATGTCAAATACAAGTAATCAAATATTAAAAAATACAAATGCCGCATTGTTAGATCAGTTTAACGCTTCAGTTATGTTCGATAAAGAGCTTTATGCTCAAGATATAAAAGGTAGCATAGCTCACTCTAAAATGCTTGCACTTCAAGGTATCATATCTATAGAGGATCAAGTTAAAATAGAAAAGGGACTTCTAAGGATAAAACAGGAGATAGAATCTGGAGAGTTTGAATGGAAAATAGAGGATGAAGATGTTCATATGGCAATAGAGTCAAAGCTTACAGAGTATATAGGTGATGCAGGTGGACGACTTCATACTGCACGTAGTAGAAATGATCAAGTGGCAACTGACTTTACACTTTATGTTCAAGATAAAACAAAAGTGATGATGGATAAGTTAAAGATGCTAGTTGAAACATTTGTAGATATAGCTTCAAAACATACAGAGACTTTGATCCCTGGTATGACCCATCTTCAACACGCTCAACCTATAAACTTTGGTTTTCATATGTTAGCGTATGCAAATATGTTTAAAAGAGATTATGAGAGGTTTGCAAGTTCATATGATAGAAACAACAACTGTCCACTAGGAAGTGCAGCACTAGCTGGAACTCCACACAATATAGATAGGTTTAAAACAAGTGAACTTCTTGGATTTAGCTTTCCTACTGCGTGTGCTTTGGATACTAGTAGTAATAGAGACTTTGCACTAGAGATACTTTTTAATATATCAACAACTATGATGCATATAAGTAGAATATCTGAAGAGTTGATATTATGGTCAAGTTATGAGTTTGGTTTTGTACGTATGTCTGATGAGTATGCAACAACAAGCTCTATAATGCCACAAAAGAAAAATCCAGATGTACCAGAGCTTCTAAGAGGTAAAACAGGTCGAGTATATGGTAACCTTATGGGGTTACTAACAGTTATGAAAGGGCTACCATTAGCATACAATAAAGATACTCAAGAGGATAAAGAGGGTGTATTTGATAGTGTGGCTACTTGTGATATATCTATTGAGATATTAAATAGTGTTATGGAAACTTTAATAATAGATGTTGATAAGATGGAGGCAGCTTGTCAAGTTGGACACCTAAGTGCTACAGATCTAGCTGATTATTTGGTAGAAAAAGAGAATATCCCATTTCGAACTGCATACTATATCACTAAAGATGTGGTAGCTCATGCAAACTTTTTAAATAAAGATGTTTCACAACTAACTATAGATGAGATTAGAAACTCATGTGAAGCTTTAAAAGATATTGATAAGCAGATAGTAAACTATCTAGATCTTAGAAACTCTATGAATGCAAGAGATAGTTATGGTGGTACAAGTACAACTTCAACACTAAATCAAATAGAAGAGTTTAAAACTTGGTTGGGAAATTTATAAAATGATAAAAAAGATAAAAGGTCAAATAGATCTACTTGAATCTCTAAGGGGTAAGAGTGCTACATTTTTACTCTCTATGACAAATACAAAGACAGCTATCATAGAGGGTATAACTCAAGCAGGGATCCCAGGATTTATCCATCTTACACCTACACTTGATGGTGAGTTTTTAGCAACTGGTGAGGTTAGAAGTTTAGATGATGTTGCAACCACACCAAAAGGTGTACCAACACCTGCGCTTATAACTAGAGCAGTTCATCTACTAAAGCCTTTTAATAAAATAGAGTTTTTAAATCTAGGTGTACAAATAGAACCAGCAGTATCACACTTTAAGACACATAACTTTGATCTTCACCCAACAGACTCAATAGAAACAGGAGCAAATATAGATGCGATATCTACATTTGAAAAAGGGATAGAGTATGGTCAAAGCTTTACAACTACTAGTGACTATATTATATTAGCAGAGTCTGTACCATCTGGGACCACAACAGCATTGGCAACTGCAAAAATTTTAGGGTATGATGTAGATGGGATGTTTAGTAGTAGCTTTAAGCAAAATCCAATTTCTATAAAAGATGAGGTTGTTAGAGAAGCTTTAAAAAACTCCCAAGAAAAAGATGAGTTTTTTGCTAAACTTGGAGTTGTAAGTGATAATATGCTTATTTTTAATGCCGGATTTATTTTAGGTCTAAATAATAAAATACCAACCATCCTTGCAGGTGGTACCCAAATGGCAGCTTTATTGTTACTTATAAATAGTATTTTAAGACAGATGGATGGGGTGATAGATACATCTAATTTATCTCTATGTACAACAAAATGGGTAGCAGAGGATAAAAATAGTGATATAAAGTCACTTCTTGATATGCTTGATTTTGATATAAATGCCTTTTATAGTGATTTTGATTTTTCACTTTCAAATCATCCTGCTTTAAAACTATATGATAGTGGTGAAGCAAAAGAGGGTGTTGGGGCTGGAGCTGCATTGGTTTATGGGGAACTAAACAATTTATCAAAAGATGAGATAACTAAAAAAGTTGAGTCTTTTTTAGTTTAGTTAAAGATAAGATATAAAGCTATCTCCTTTAATCTTAACTAAAACTTAATATGTAATTGAGCCACTTTTATCTTAACTCTCATCCTCTTTTTTGCACTTTTTTAAAGCTATGGTAAATACAGCACCTTTATACTCTTTATCATCGATAACTGTTATAGTATTTTGAGCAGTTAGATTTCCTTTTGCTTTTTCCATGATATGTTTTGACATATCAAGTCCAATCCCTGTACCTTTATCATCGCTTTTTGTTGTAACATATGGCTCAAATATTTTATCTATTATATCTTCAGGTATTCCACCTGCACAATCTGTCATTGTGATATATCCATAGTTATCATCATCAAAAACTTTTATAAAAACTTTGTTTACTTCAGGTTTTGTTTCAAGTATTTGATCTCTTGCATTGTTTAGTACATTTATGATCACTTGATTAAGTTCATTTGGAAAACCTGATACAAACACCCCTGGTTTTATATCTTGCTCTATATTTACCTTTTGTATCTCAAATATTTTACCAATAAGTTTATATACATCATTTACACAATATGAGATATCAAAACAGCTTTTTGGTTGAACTTTAAAGAAGTTTCTAAAATCATTCATTGTTTGGTTCATATACTCTATTTGGGCAGTTATACTTTGAGTTTGTTTAGATAATAACTCCTTATCAAAATCATCTAGTAATATATGCATATCAACTGTACTATTTGCTATAGAGATTGTATTTAGTGGTTGTTTCCATTGATGTACAATTGCCCCCATCATCTCACCCATAACAGCAGTTCTACTTTGTTGGATAAGTTGTTTCTCTTTTTGGGTATTTTTGTCAACCTCCTCTTTTACTTTTGCATCTAGTATATCATTTGCATCTAAAAGTTCATTTTCCCTTTTAATAAGTATAAATGAATAGTATATAACAAGTACCAATAGTGCAGATGCTATAAAGATCAAGATATCATTTCTCATTTTTTCATTTGCCGCAAAATCATCCTGTAAAGGTGTTATAACTTCAAGCACTCCACGCTTATCTCCTAACTTCCAAAAACCCTCATCCCATGTTCGATCTTTATGGCTATTGTGACAGCTTACACAAGACTGATCAGTCATATAATCAGCAACTGCAACCCTTAGTACTGGCTTACCATCTATAGTATCCCTTTTGATCCAAGTACTAGTTTCGTTTTTATTGATGTGATCAAGTGCCTCTTTTTGAGAAGGTGTTAAAACTCTTGATGCTTTTGGTTTAAAAGGGTAGTTGCTATAAAAGTGAAATGTAAGACCTGTATTTTCACTATATATTTTACTAAGATCGTGGATAGTTGAAGTTGGAAATGGTAAAACACCATTTACCCCATTATGGTTGTAATCAAAAGTCAATTTATCTGATGCGTATTTTTTAACATCACCAACAACACTTGATACATAATATGCTCTATTTAGTTTTATTTGAGCTACTGTATTTTGTGAGTTTCTCTCTACTGTATTTATAGTGTTTTGTTCAGTCACTTTTGGTATGTAAACAAAAAGTATACCTATAATAATAAGCGCTACTAAGATAACTGAGAGTAGTATCTTACTTTTTAATAATATTTTTAGCATCATTTCCTCTTTATAAAAGATCTAAAAAGTCACTTTTATATATAAGCATCTCTTTTTTATCTTTGTTGTAAATAAATCTTTTGTCACCATCTTTGACTTTTTGTAAGATTATCTGTTTTATTTGTGTATCAGTTTTATTGTGTCGCTTCATAAATATAAAAAACTCTTTAACACTTAAAAACTGTATATTAAAATCTATATTTTCTTTTTTTTGGCTATTNTCTTGAGTCTCTTGTTTCTCTTCTATAACTTTTTTGTGCTCTATTGAATATAAGTTTCTCATCTCATTAAAAGCACTTTTTAATAACTCAACTTCACTTTGAAAAACATCAAAAATCTTTTTTTGATTTTTTTCTAAACGCTCTATCTCTTTATCTTTTTGTTTTTTTAAGAACTTTATAGTTTTTTTAAGTAGCTCAATTTGCTCATTTTTCACTTCAATTAAACTATCTGTTTGATCAGTTGACTTTTTATTTTGACTTGTACTATTAGACTTGTTTAGATTTGAATCATCTATATAAACAAATGTTTTACCATCTTTTTTTACAGATTCAAGTTGGTTTTTTTTGATTCTGTAATGGATACCTTGTAAAGACAATCCTAAAATTTGAGCAGCTTCACTACTTGTAACAAGTTTTTTCAAAATAATATGACCCTATTTGTTCTCTTCACTATCTATTGTGATAACTGTATGAACATTTCCTCTTGGGTTGTAGTTTGCTACTAGTTTCATCTTTTTTGGTTGGAGATTTCTATATAATGCATCGTATATCTCATTTGCTCCATTTTCATGTGAAACTTCTCTATTCATAAATGAATTAATATAAAGTTTTAAAGCTTTTAACTCTATAACTTTTTCATTTGGTACATATTCTAATTTTATATTTGCAAAATCTGGATAACCACTTCTTGGACACTTACACATATACTCTGGTAGCTCTATTGAAACTGTATAGTTTTTATCGTGCTTGCTTGGCCAATAGTTCTCTTGCGAGTCAATGTTAAATTCAATTATCTCTTTTTCACCGTATTTCATATTTTCCCTTGTATAAATTCAGTTTTAAGTTAATTATACTTAAATTTATGTTAAATTCATATTTACAATACAAGTAGGAGTTTTGATGGATATTTTAACTATTGTCGTAGTGACAATTTTTTTATCGCTAGTTTTAAATTTAATTCTTAAAAAGTTTCATATATCACCAATTGTTGGGTATATATTTACAGGTATGATTATAGTGACATTTATGGATTTTATCCATATTGATAAAGATATTTTGTCACATATTGCTGAGTATGGGATAGTGTTTTTGATGTTTACTATAGGGTTAGAGTTCTCGGTTTCACACCTTAAACAGATGAAAAAAGAGGTATTTGTATTTGGTAGTTTACAAGTTGTCTTAACAACATTGATATTTACATATATGGCTAATAGTATATTTTCTCTTGATATGAAAACCTCTATAGTTATAGGTGCAGCACTAGCATTGTCTTCAACTGCTATTGTATTAAAAGTTTTAAATGAAAATGGGGATATACACAGACCATATGGTAGAAACAGTGTAGGTATTCTTATATTTCAAGATTTAGCAGTTATACCAATACTACTTATGATAACAATACTAGCTGATTCTAGTGCAAGTATAGAGGATATGCTTCTAAATACACTTTACTCTGCTATTATAGTTGGTATTATTTTATTTGTTTTAGGGAAGTATGTTGTTGAGAAGTTTTTAGCTTATGTTGCTGATACTCACACTGAAGAACTTTTTATAGCTACTATATTACTGCTTGTACTATCTTCTGCACTTTTAGCGCATAGTTTTGGCTTTTCACACTCATTGGGTGCATTTTTAGCAGGTATGTTGATAGCAGAGACAAAATATAAGTATCAAATAGAAGCTGACCTTGTCCCTTTTAGGGATATACTTTTAGGTGTATTTTTTATCTCTGTTGGTATGCAAGTAAATTTTGAAACTGTAATTGAACACTTTTTTACTATCGTCTCGTTGGCGGTTGCTATTTTACTATTTAAATCACTTATTATATTTGCTATTATTAGAGTATTTACATTTACAAAAAGGGCATTTAAAACAGCACTTGCATTAGCGCAAGTTGGTGAGTTTTCATTTGCAGTTTTAGCATTAGCAAGTACAAATAATCTAATTGAAAATGAGTTAAATCAAATAATGATATCAGTGGTTATAATCTCACTACTATTTACATCTTTAGCTTTAAGACATGTAAGAGCTTTTGTAAATCTATTTTATAAAGAGAGTACGGAAGTTTTAAAAGAGCCTATGGTAAGTGCTGGTATTAAAAATCATATTATAGTTTGTGGTTATTCACTTTTAGGTCAAAAGATTGTAAAAAATCTAAAAAAATCAGATCTTCCATATGTTGCAATAGAGCATGATAGACAGCATGTAAAACATGGTCACGATATAGGTGATGTGGTATTTTTTGGAAATGCAGCATCTAAACATATGTTAAACTCACTTTATATAAAAGAGGCGATTGCTGTTGTTATAGCGATCGACAATGATGATAAAGTTCGTTTGATAACAGAAGCTATTAAAGGTATAGATCCTACTATAAATGTTGTAGTTAAAGTTCAAAACCAAGTTCAGATTGATGAGTTTAAAGATCTAAAAATAGATAGCTTTGTAAATGAAAATGAGATAGTAGCAAAAGAGTTAATAGCTAAAGCAACACAGTGTAGTCTATAGATTTAGACTACTACTTTTTAACTCCTTGATATTGATCTCTACTATCAAGTAGTCTAGCGATCGCTTCACTAGCTTTTTTAGCTTCAGCAGTTCTTGTTTCTTTTAATGATCTTAGAGATTTTAGTGTCTCCATCTTCTCGTGATCTATATTTGATTTTATCTGGATAGCTTTTCTGTTATTTGAGCTACCTGCAATTGCTGACCATTTCTCTTTGTTGTTTATATATATTTTAGAACTAGCACTAGTTGCATTTTTACTAAAAGAGATTATATCACCCTCTTGTAAACTTAGTAGTTGCTTTACACTAAGATCAGTTTCAGCTAAAATAGCATCTATCTTCATTCTCGCACCAGAGATAAGTGTATTTATATCTTTCTTTTTACTTACTCTTTTATTTTTAGCTTCTGCAAATATCTTTTCAACAATTACATTTAGAAGTGATTCTATATAAGATATAGGATAACAGATAGATAAAAAGCCAGATTCATCATCAATAGTTATCTCAAACACAACCAATAAGACAATCTCGTGATCAGAGATGATCTGAATAGCATTTGCATTTGTATCTCTTGATTCTATTTTAAAATTAACAGTTGCTACATCATCCCAAGCTTTTTTTAGATGACCTACAATCAATTGATAGAAGTGGTCAAATACTTGCATCTCAATATCAGTTAACTCTTTTTCGGTCGAATCTGCAAGTGCACTATCCCCATTTCCAAGTAAATGAGCAATAATCTTATGACTAATACCAGGGTTACACTCCATTACAATTCTCCCCTCAAGAGGCTTTATTGAGAGTGTATTTAAACTAGTTATTTGCGGAATAGAGAGGATAAATTCACCATAGGTCATCTGTTCAATACTGTAAAGCTTGACATCAACAATTTTTCTAAGCATCGCAGATATATCAGTGATAGTTGTTCTTAACATTTTGTCATGAAGTGCATTGAAAGCTTTCATTTGATCTGCTGAGATACGATTTGGTTTTTTAAAATCATAAATTGCATAACTTTTATCTTTTGCACTAGTATTGCTAGATTCCTCTATTTCACCAAAATCACCATCCTCATCTGCTATATCTAAAAGAGCATCAATCTCATCTTGACTTAAAAATTCTGCCATATCTTATCTCACTATCTCAACATCTGCATTAATAGCACCAAGGCTATTTAATGATCTGATTGTATCAATTATCTCGTTAATTGGAAGTTTCATGGTTTTCATAGCCCTCATAAGATCAGATACTGTTGGAGGTTTTTTTGTATTTATTAGTGTGTTGTCTAAGTTTACTTCCACAGCATCATTTCCAAGTTTTACATCATCACCTATATCAATACCAGCATTAACAGCAGGATCTTCCCATTGCTTATCATTTAATGGAGTTTTTTTAATTCTCAGTGTAAAATCTTTTCTAGATATGGTTACAGGTTCAATTTGTATATCAGATCCTGCTATTATCATCTCTTTAGATGTATCAATGATAATTTTCTTCTTGATATTTGTATCAAGCTTTATATTTTGAATCTCAGATAGGAATCTTATCATCGAATAGTCTAGTGGTTTTGCAATTTCTATAGTTCTTGTGTCATAAGCAACAGCAAGATTTTTTCCAAATTGTTTATTTATCTTTTCCTCAATAAGTGCTGCAGTTTTTGCATCATGCTTTAAAAGGCTTAGTGTGATATATTTCTCATCTCTTAGATTAAAATCTATCTCATTTTCTACAATAGCACCATCATAGATATATCCGCTAGTAGCAACATCTGGATTTGCAATTATTTTACCTTGAGCAAGTGCATAAACTTTACCATCAACACCTTTTAGTTGTGTTAGCAGTAGTTGTCCACCGTCAATCGACTTTGCATCACCAATAGATGAGATGTTAAGTTTTAGTTTATCACCTTGTCTAGCAAAAGGTGGTAGTGATGCAGTTACCATCACAGTTGCGATATTTTTTGAGTTTATCTGAGTTGTAGGTATTTTAATATATGAATTTCTTAAAAGATTTTGTAAACTTTGCATAGTAAATTTACTTTTATCACCAGTTCCTGGAAGCCCTACAACTAACCCGTGACCAATAAGTTGATTTTCTCTTATCCCTACAATGTTTGATATATCTTTAATGGTTTGAGAATATAAATTGATAAAAAGAAAAAATAGTAAAAAGATATTTTTCAATGATAAACCTTAATTATTTATTTATGTATATTAATAAAAGG
>JGI10211J34971_10004800_pt1 | contig 10677 bp, 10 predicted proteins | sample Etolagsediment_FD_34971 | JGI IMG/M metagenome (IMG submission 34971)
ATGTTCTTGAATCATGTTTCGGAACGCCTCCCGGGGCTTCCTGTAGTCGATGTACGACATCAGTGTGCCGTTGAGGAAGAACGATGTGTCGTATGGCGAGATCTCCTGCTCAACCAGTCGCAGACGAGCCTGGAAGATCAAGTCATTCATCGAACCGATAACGCCGCGATTCTCGCGCTTGGCAAGTGCCACCGGGTAGAAAGCGGGACCGATGGCGTTTTCGAAGACGGACGAGAAACCATCAGATTTCATGACGTCTCGCATTGCGGCGCTCGTATCCCGGAAGAAACGCGTCTCGTCGGTCACACCCTTGCCGTAGATGACGATCGAATAAAGCGATGTCGTATTGGTGATCAGGATGTACTGCGTTCGATCCGCGGTGAAGAGGTCTGCCGACCAGTCCAACAGCAAATTCGCACTCAACGGCAGTGATTGATCGTAATCAAAGTGGATCTTCTTCCGCAGCTTGGCAGAGATGCGGAAGATCATGCCGGTACTGGCATCCATGTCTGTCACCATCCCATTTCCGGAGAAGGAGAGCCTGGCGGTATCTGAGGACTGCGAGGGCCCGGCCTCATGACATGTCGAGCCACGTATGGTCTAGGAACGTTCTCCTCCATGGCTCACACTCCCTTCGGTTACGAACGATCTTGCACTGGACCCTCTATCTGAAGTTCGCAGCCTATGACAAGCAGCAGTTGCGATGGGTAGCTAGTCCCAGGGCAGTCTCGGCAAATCCTTGAGTCGCTTCACGTACAGTTCCTTGTCAAATACGCGCTTTTCCTTGGCGATTTCGTAAATCTCGGTAGTGAGAACACAACCGAGCAACCGATACGCCTCCTTTGCCGAATGCCCCTCGCGTCACAGACGCTCGTAAGTCTCCTTGGTCTCTGGAGGATCCTTGTCGCGGATCTGATTCCTGATTGCCTGGATGATGTGTTCCTTCAGGATGGGATTTACCGTATCCATGCGCTCATTGTACTCGCAATCATGGCAATCAGCCGGAGGCTGAGCGCTATTCCGTGATCTGAATGGCAATTTCCCATCCCCAGCGTCTTGAAATCGGGGATGCGGTACGTACGCCTTGAATTCTATAATCCAGCTATGGCACGAGAAGTGCAGTAAATTCAAGAACAAAGGCTTCTGACCCCGAAAACAAAGATATCGAGCGCGGCGCAATAGGCCCATCGACGAGATCCCGGATGTTCTCATCATTGATCGATCCACTCAGATGTTGCGAAGGCGGACTGAAGAGTTGCTCATCCAGCTCGCGGATGTGAGAGCGCGGATGCACATCGATTGGCGGACACGAGGCACGATGCGGATTGTCCTCCTGAACTGGCCGGGCGGACGCCGAAAGGTCTATCGAACGTTCGGACATCGAGGATCTCTTGACATGCTTACGTTCCTCAGCGAGCAAAAAACTCGACGCGCAGTAGACTTCACTCGCCCGGCTAAGTCCAAACAACGGCAGCGCGTAGGCACATCATGCAACACCCGACATACCCGCCCAGCAATCAGCGTTCGTTCTTCTCCTCATCTGATGCTCTGGCTCCGGGGATACTGGCCATGTAGAACGTGTGGCCGCCATGCTCTAGCTTGACCAGACGACGCCTGTGAAGCAGCGCGGCAATCAACGATCCGGTTGCTCCTGCCTTGCGTAGGAAATCATCGACAGCGTCCTGTCTCATCGGGTGTACGGACACAATGCTCAGTAGGTCTTCTTCGACATTGCCTGTGTAGGCAAACTCGTTGCCCTCGTACTCAATCAGGAACTCGACTGTGTCTGCCTGCTCCATGAGAATGTGATAGGCGTTGGACAGCGTGTCCATGTCCGGGATCTGAACCCACGTCTCAGCCGGAGGCCGGGTCGGTACGGACAAGTAGGATATTGCAGGCTGCAGGCGAGCAATGAATGCGGCCACTTCTGTTACCTGCTTCGCCGTATCGTTCATGCCACGTACCAACATGGTTTCCGTCACCAGTTGCCCTCGAANTGCGTTTGCAAACTCGATCATGCCTTCCTGAATGGATAGCAAGCGCAGCTTCACGTGGGGTCGATTGATCTTCCGCCAGGTCTTCTCGTTCACTGCATCGACTTTGAGAGACACCCAATCGGCCCTTGCAAGATCGTCTCGGGTCGATTGCTGTGAGATGAGTGAAGCATTGGAGATCACACCGATCTCGGCTCCGATTGAATGCAACAGGTCAATTGTCTCACCGAGACGACCATCAAGAGTCGGTTCGCCGTCGGGCACGAACGTGATGTAGTCAATGCCTTCTCCTTGCCCGATCGCAGCGTCGTACTTTGACTTCGTCGCACGAAGAATGTCGGCTGGCTCATAGAATGGGCGTCGGGAAACTTCCATGTCGGCAGTGTTCCCCACTTGGCAATACACACAGGAGTACGTACAGATCTTGGGAGGAATATTGTTGACTCCCAGGCTGCGCCCCAACCGTCTAGACGGGACTGGCCCAAACGCAATTCTCGAAGTAGCTTCATCGCCCAACGTCATCACCTTTCCTCACATGGAGCGGATCACGCCATTGACGTAACTTGTCTTACCCCATTCGCATTCGGGAACACGCATTCTCCGTCCCGTGCATATGCACGATATTTGCGTTGCCCTCAGACGTTCCTTGAGTTCCGTATGGATTCGCGTCTCCGAGCATTGCACAACCGATGTGCAATGCCACTCCACAGCCTATAATCGGGCCTTGTCCGCTGAACTCCACGCTGTCGCCTCTGGGCATCATTGTTTCCCCTTAATCGAGCGGTCCGGGAATCTGGAGGTGATGATGGATTCGCTCGTCCGCGCCATCTTCCACAACGCCCGATGCTCGACCGGTCATCGGACCCCGTTCAAGATGGTTCAGCTCCCTCACCTGTTGCCATAGCGTTCTCTTTTAGAGCACACGACATGCTGGTGTGCATATGAACAATACTGCGATATGCTGGGGCTGTCAATCCAAAGCAATGTCGGAGGTTCAGACAACGAATTGGGGGACATGTACCCCATTTCGTGTGCTCACGAGGTGCAGTTTCGGGGACATAGTACTTAATTCGTTCTCCCTATCTACCGATGTGCCCTGAGGTTCCCGCAAGTTGGGCACAGGCTTGCTGTTGTCATCCAGTCATCTGATCACAAAAGGGGACTTGCGCCTTGAGAGTTTCGCGAATCCCCGGACAGTACGGACAATGTGTTTCGTAAATGCCGCACTCGAGGCACGCCCACTGCCATCCGCGGTGTCATTCATCCAGGCGATGAAATTCTCTCGGCCAGTCGTTCTACATGACCTGTGCAATCATCACCGGCGGAATACGGATGTCCTGTGGAGGGATCCGGCAGTAGCCGCACAGGCGGGTCATTCCATTGTTTCTGCTGTTCCGGATGAAGACAATGATCTAACCGCTGGTACAAACGAGATGGTCAATTGATGGGTAAGCTAATCGGATCCCTGGCAGTGTTGCTACTGATTGCCACACAGAGTGTGTTCGCATGCACAGGTGTAGCCATGGCGGCAGACGGCCACATCGTGGTCGGTGGCAATGAGGATTGGACGAGGTTCGATTCTCACGTATGGGCAGAAGCTGCCACCGAGGACGCGTACGGAGCCGTGTACTTCGGATATCAAATACGAGGTGAATTTGGCAGCCCTGGCCACTATTGGTTTGAGTTCCAGGGTGTGAACGACCAGGGCCTGTACTTCGACACGTTCGGAGCTCCTCCATTGGCTGATCCTAACTGGAGTGGAAAGCCGTCGTGCCCGGAACATATCGAGATCTTGCTGATGCAACATTGCACTACGGTGAAGGAAGCGGTCTCCATGCTTGAATCCTATAATCTTGCCCGCTACCGGTCCTTCAACCAGATGATATTCCGCAGCAACATGCAGTTCTTCATCGCCGATCGAACAGGTACAGCAGCTGTCGTCGGCGGTGGACACGTGCATTGGATGAAGAATGGATACCTGGTGATCACGAATTTCCGTCCGAGCGATCCATCATTTGGAGGCTGGCCTTGCCCTCGCTATGACCGTGCGAATGCCATGCTGGCCAACGATGCATCCCCCACCGCGGATCGTGTTGCCGAGATTCTGGATGCGACCCAGTTCTCCTGTTCCTACAGCTATACATCGTGCACGCGCTATTCGGTGATCTGTGACCTGACGAACGGGGACGGCTACCTTTATTTTGACGGTGACTTCACGCAATCGGTAGCTCTCGATCTGCTGCGGCTTTGCCAGCAAGGCTTGGAGTGGACGTCAATCGAAGATCTGTTTGCGAGTGAGCGTTGAGATAATTCTCAAAGAGCAGTAGGAAGTTTCAATGGCTCACAGTTCCAGCGTGTTGGCTCCCGCTCTCCTCGTTATCGCATAAATCGAGTACCACGAATTGCGACGCCATCGTGGGGAATGTCAGAACATAAGATGTGACCCCACTTCTTCGACTGTCCCTGCAATTGAGCCTGTTCTACATGTGGCAGCGGAACACGGTATCATCGAGGCATCATGACCGATCGAGCTATACCACAATTCGAAGGCACATTTGCACCTGTCGTCTACTGCGACGCAGGAATTGACTTGCTTGATCAGACCCAGCTTCCAGAGAGCACGGTTGTTCTTCATCTCAGGACTGTTGAGGAGGTAGCTGAAGCCATCTGTGTCATGCGCGTTCGTGGCGCACCTGCCATCGGAATCACAGCCGCCTATGCGATGGCGATGGTGGCCGCGAGCGACGGGAACACCATCTCGCTGGAGACCATGAAACAGGCCGGAGAAAACCTCCGTTCGACGCGGCCGACTGCAATCAACCTAGGATGGGCAATCGACCGAATGCTGGGAGTCTTCATGAAACTCAACGGGCAACCTCCGGATGTGATCCGCAATGTGCTGCTCGCCGAGGCTCGTCAAATCCACGCAGACGATATCGAGGGCAATCGCCAAATCGGTCGTTCCGGCGCTAATCTGCTTCCTGCCGAAGCCCGTGTCCTAACGATCTGCAATACCGGCGCATTGGCTACAGGAGGCTATGGGACCGCGTTCGGCGTGCTCCGCGCTACACACGATTCCGGCAAGCTTGAGATGGTCTATGCTTGCGAGACACGGCCGCGGCTTCAAGGCGCGCGATTGACAGCATGGGAGCTACTGCAGAACGGCATCCCATTCAAACTTCTCTCAGACAGTGCTGCTGCTTATCTGATGTCAACTGGTGGCATAGACGCAGTGCTCGCAGGCGCCGATCGGATTGCCGTCAACGGTGATAGCGCCAACAAGATCGGCACTTACTCCCTCGCAGTCGCAGCGAAATACCACGGGATCCCCATGTACATCGTCGCTCCGACATCAACCATAGACACAAACGCCCCTTCAGGAGCCTCGATTCCGATAGAAGAGCGGGACGAAGATGAAGTGCTCGCCCCATGCGGTATCCGCTTTGCACCAGAAGGCGCTGCAGCGTGGAATCCGGCATTTGACGTCACACCCGCTGATCTGATTACAGCCATCATCACTGAGGCTGGCGTCTTTCGACCTCCCGTCGACTTGGGAGGAATTGGAGCCGTCTAAACCATGAACGAGAAGACGAATAAACACCTTGTCGAGATGAGAGAGGCCATTCGGACAGCGGCTGTGGCCATGGCTACAGCCGGACTCGCAACTGGCAGCTCGGGCAATGTGTCAGTTCGACTCGGGGATCACGTTCTCATCACTCCAAGCGGCATCCCCTACACAAAACTCGAAGTCGATCAGGTGGTCGAAATAGACATGGAAGGGAGCAGCTTGTCGGGGCAAGGCAAGCCGTCCTCTGAATGGCGAATGCATGCAGCTATCTATGTTGGCAGGAGAGACGTGCATGCGATCGTCCACACGCATTCTCCGACCGCAACGGCCGCCGCAATAGCCCTTCCAGGCCTGCCCGTGCTGCATGACGAAGGCAAGATCCTGTTCGGCAGTGAGATTCCCGTGTCCGACCATAGCGCGCCCGGCACGTGGGAATTGGCCGGCGCGGTGGTGGAAGCCCTCGGCCAAGGCCGCGGAGCACTCATCGCAAACCATGGCGTCGTCGCCATCGGCCCCACACTGGCCGAGGCGCTCGAAGTGGCAATCAAGATCGAAGAAACAGCCCGATTATCTCTCCTCGCTCGCCAGTTTGGCTCGCAGTAGTCCCACAGGCAGACTTCGCCTTGGCCTCTAGAGTGTCCAGTTTCGGAATGGTGTTGACACTCTAGGTCTCGCTCGGAAAGAGAAACGCTCAAGAACTTGTACGTCACCGTTTGCCCAGAATTCCTCACTCGGGCCAACTCGCCGCTATCGGTCAATTCATCGTGTTCTATCTCAGTGGACACATACCTGACTTCGGTCTTAACCGTTCCTCTAAACAGATCTCCGGGCTCCACCCCGAGAGCGCCACAGATCGCCTCTAGGGACGCGGCAGAGGGAGGATTACGGCTCCGCTCCGCATGTGAGATGAAACTCGCTGATAGGTCGGACTTATCTGCCAGATCTCTGATGGACCAACCTCTTCTGCTTCTCATGAATTGTATTCGCTCGTTCAGCTCATCCATTTGCTGTTCCCTACGTGATGGAATCCCAACGCACCTAGATTGGTCAATCGTAACAGTGAATTGCACAACTGGAAACACGCCCGGTGTTCAATTAAGAGATCTGGGATTAAGTGGACAATCACGCTGACGACACCAATGTCGATGCATATCGTGATACTCCCTGTGTTCTCAAGCTTGATTGCAACGCGCTTGGCAGAAGCTATTTAGGTTGTTTGTGCAGTATTCTTGACAGTTATAGGGCTCGATGCTACGCTGTATTGAGATCCTCGGACTTGTCTACTTAGCAGTACCGGCCGTACAGGTCAAGGAGGTGGGGAACACACATCGATGATGTGACAAAGGTGATACGGTGATCTGAGACATGAGGTTAGATAGCGTGAAATTTAGAAGAAGTAAGAATTGCAAGGAGGAAAACATGCTCAAAGCACGAACTCTCGCGATTACGCTAGCTCTCGTGGCTGCAGTGTTGCTTGGAGGTCTTGTTGCTTCAGGCGAAACACTGAAATTCGGTATCGACGCAGACTATCCGCCCTGGTGTTGGTTTCAGGAAGGCGAGTTCCGCGGTATGGAGGTGGATGCACTCAATGCGATTATTGAGCACTTCAACCTAGACGTTGAGTGGGTGGCACTTCCTTGGGAGACAGCAGTTCCTGCCCTCGTGGGAGGAACAATTGATCTGCTTACAGGGGGGATGTACTTGACCTGTGAGAGGGAACAGGTAATTGATTTCGCGGCTCCGTATTTCCGAGAACAAGGATTTGTTCTGGTCAAGAAGGGATCCGATGTTACTCTAGGTGCGGCGCTTGGCGCTGGTCTAAGAGTATCCGGCAACGCCGGCGGGACACAGCATGAATGGCTCCTTGCACAGGTTGAAAAAGGGGCAAACCTCATACCTATTCCCTATGAGACAGATGAGCTGGCTCTCCTGGATCTCGTAGCTGGAAGGATAGATGCAATGGTGGCGGACGAAACCGTCGCCTACGACTACTTGCAGCAATACGATGTCGAGGTGGCCGGGAAGATCTACAAAGACTACGCCTTTGAGATCGTCTGGGGCGTCAGAAAAGGAGACCCCAATAACCTGATACCGATGATAAATGAGGGGCTCGCATGGTTATGGGAAACCGGACAATGGCAAGAGCTATGGGCCGAGAACATCAACCCGCTCATGTCTCCCCCCGGGCCACTGCCATTGCAGAGGCTGACGGTCTGCGAATAGCATAATCGAAATACTCCGATTCCAGATTCCGATTGACGTATGGATTGGCAGTCTGAGAAGAGACCGGGAAATTAGGGGTAGCGTTCGACAGCTGCCCCTATTCCTGCAAATGCAGCAATCGGAGAACACGAATACACCATGGATATATTAGTGAAGGAATTTCCGAGCCTGCTTCAGGGTGCATTACTGGTGATCAAGATCGCAGCGGGTCACCTAGCCCTCGGGTTTGTGCTTGGTCTGATCTTGGCATCAATGGAAGTGTACGGCGGGAAGATCATCTCGTTATTGGGGCGGACGATTCAGAAGGTTATCCGGGGCATTCCGGCCCTCGTCCTCTTGATGCTCATGTACTTCAGCCTGAGTCGACTAACTGACGTATCGACCACTTTCGTCGCGATAGTCGCTCTGGGTATAAGATCCGCAGCATACCAGTCTCAGGTTTTTCGAGGGGGGATCAAGGCAATCGAGAGTGGGCAAATGGAAGCAGCTCTCAGCATCGGCATGAGGAAATTGAGGGCGATACGCAGAATCATCCTGCCTCAAGCACTTCGGTTAGTGATTGGTCCGTGGAGTAACATATACACCATGGAGGTGAAGGATGTATCACTGGCATACAGTATAGGTGTTCTCGAGATTCTCAGGCGGGCGCGTTTCATCATAAGGTACACGCACGGAAATGCTCTTCTATTATATACCGTGATCGCCCTATTCTACTTCATTCTTACTCGCCTTGGGAACACCCTCCTGTACCGCCTTGAGGCAAAGCTGTGGATACCTGGATTTGAGAGACGAGAGAAAATTCGCTGGAGCAGGAGGAAGGAGTGATGCCTTGATAGAGAAGCTTCTCGTTATTGAAGACTTACACAAGAGCTTTGGGACCCTCGATGTCCTAAAGGGAATCTCTCTTGTCCTTGAGATGGGCCAGAAGAAGGTGATCATCGGACCCTCTGGTACCGGAAAGAGTACCCTCCTTCGATGCGTCAATCGATTGACCACCCCGGACAGTGGGAGGGTCTACCTTGATGGTGTTGAGATAACCAATGGAAAAGGGCAGTTGAGCAAGCTTCGCCAGCAGATTGGGATGGTCTTTCAGCACTTCAACCTCTTCGTACATCTGAACGCTCTGGACAACGTTCGTATTGGTCTGACGGACGTCAAGCGCATGGGGAAGAAGGAAGCAATCCAGAAAGCCATGGCAGTTCTGGAGCAAGTGGGGCTTGCCGAGAAAGCGGGGTCGTATCCAGCAGAGCTTTCGGGTGGCCAACAGCAACGGGTCGGCATTGCCCGCGCGATTGCGATGGATCCAAGGATCATCCTCTTTGATGAACCAACCTCGGCACTGGATCCGGAGCTAATCGGCGAAGTCCTGATGGTGATGACCCAACTGGCAGAAGAGGGGATGACAATGCTGCTTGTCACCCATGAGATGGGATTCGCGCGATCCATCTGTGATGAAATCATCTTCATGGAGGATGGAAAGATTCTTGAGCAGGGCCCGCCGATCCAGTTCTTCAAATCTCCTAAGCATGATCGAACACGGCGCTTCCTTCACAAGATTACGGAGCTCTATGGTCAGGGGGAGGGTGAGGAGTGATGGGCTACTTCGAGCTCGTCAGAGAGTCGTTTCCTGCTTTGCTGCGCGGTCTTGGAGTCACTCTAGAACTGTGGGGATTGACATTGTTGTTTGGAGCGATACTAGGCGTCTTAATCGCTCTAGCACGCGTCTATGGCAATAAGTACTTGTACTACGTCGCTACGGGATATGTGGAGCTAATACGAGGAACCCCGATGCTCGTACAGCTGTTCATCATATATTACGGGCTTGGAGACGTGGGAATCTTCATTAAGCCTTTCCTGGCCGCAATTGTCGCGTTCGTGATCAACACAGCAGCATATCAGGCTGAGTATTTCAGAGGAGCAATCCAATCGATAAGGGGAGGACAGATTGAAGCCGCACACGCACTTGGTATGAGCAGAGCCCAAGTCATTCGCCGCATTGTGCTCCCACAAGCGCTACGTCTCGTGATTCCTTCGTGGTCGAACGAGGCGATTGTCATGTTGAAGGCTACGTCGCTAGCCTTCATGGTTACAGTCCAAGAGCTACTCGCGATTGGCAAACTCATCTCCTCGAGGAACTACCGCTCACTAGAGGTGTTCTCTATGGTCGCAATACTGTATCTTATAGTTGTGCTGTTCTTTACACAATTACTTGATATGATCGAGAAAAAGGTCCGAACCCCGGGGATAGGGGGCAAAGCACTGGGCGCCTGAGAAGGTCGTCCGCAACAAGAAGTTTGCTTCTCTGAAGGCTTTGTGGTTCCTAGCAGAGGAAGTGGACTTCGGGCGAGCCCGGATGAGTCCGTATGAAATCGACCCTTAGATGACGATAGCGGTCGGCATCGAGCACGCAACAGACACGCCGGAGACGGGAAGTGATGCGTCGGGGCGTACGATTCGGACAAGGCTCGCCTGATCGCCGAAACCGTGATACAGATGAGCGATAGTACTGATTTCATACCATCGCAGCACGATTCGGCAACCCGATTGGGAAGAGAGGAAGGAAAGATGTCCAAGATCATGGGTAACAAGTTCGATCTCGACACACCGGCCCTGCTGGTGGATCTAGATGCAGTAGAACACAACATTCGAACCATGGCCGAGTACTTCGCAACAGTGACACCCGGACTGAGACCGCACGTGAAGACCCACAAGATGCCGGCCGTCACGAGAATGCAGATCGACGCCGGGGCGATTGGCGCAACGTGTCAAACGCTGGGTGAGGCGGAAGTCTTCGCCCAGGCGGGAGTTCCCGGGCTCCTTATCACCAGCCCGATCGCCAACAGAGACAAGGTCGCCCGGCTCGTCGGCCTGTCTCGTTGGGCCGATGTCACA
>JGI10211J34971_10004801_pt1 | contig 10675 bp, 8 predicted proteins | sample Etolagsediment_FD_34971 | JGI IMG/M metagenome (IMG submission 34971)
GGGCAGAAATACTCGCCGGAGGCGGAAGAGGCTGCCGAAGCAAGACTGAAGGAGCTTGAAAAGGCAAAGGAGGGCCTAACCATCTCCGAAGCTGCCACTGCCCTTGGAAAACGGCTGGAGGAAATAAAAAAAGAGCTCAAGGGGCTGGAATTCTCATCTAAAGAGCTTGAAAAGGCACAGCAGGAGTACAACGAGCTGCAGAAAAACAGCGAAAAATACTCCTCAGAGCTGGCCGGGACGAAGGAGCTGGCTGCCGAGAAGGGCAAGCGGCTTGCAGAGCTGTCCAAGAAGAAGGGCCTGCTCGAGCAATACAAGAAGGACATTCGGTGGATTAAAGACGTGCAAAGAGAGCTTACACTCTTCCAGAGCGCGCTCAAGAAGACACAGGAGACCCTGAGGAAGGACTTCATAGAAATAGTAAACGAGGTAATGCACGAGATTTGGGGCACTCTGTACCCCTACGGGGACCTGAACTCGGTGAAGCTTGAGATAGAGGACAGGGACTATGTGCTGAAAGTAAAGGGCACAAACGGCTGGGTGAATGTGGAAGGCAGAGTATCCGGCGGAGAAAGAAGTTTGGCTTCATTGGCATTGAGAATAGCGTTTTCGCTTGCCCTGGCGCCGAATCTGAGCTGGCTGGTTCTTGATGAGCCCACGCATAATTTAGATACAGAATCCATTGATGAGCTTTCAATAACTTTGAGGGAAAGGCTGCCTGACTTAATTGACCAGATATTCCTGATTACGCACGAGGAAAGGCTGGAAAGCGCTGTTTCAGGCTACCTGTACAGGCTGGAGAGGAACAAGGAGCTGGACGAGCCCACTAAAGTAAGCCTGGCAAAGGAAAAGCTGGCTTCCTGACCGTTACCTATTTAAGAAAAAGGCATCAAGGTGTGGCATGAGTATTGGGGGATTCATCCAGCAGTATTTTATCAACCCTGTAATATACCCGCACACGGAAGTCTACAACATATATAACACCCCTGTTTATGGCCTTATTTTTGCAGTAGCTGTCTTTGCAGTGTATAAGCTCCTGAAGAAGATGGAGGTGCCGATTGACAGGAGCTTTTTCCTGGCAACTTTGCCGTATATCCTGCTGGCGTCTGTCTTCAGGGTGCTTAGGGATGCTGACATACTCACATCAAACGTCTTTGTCTCGCCGCTCATCTACTTGGCTGTCTTTGCGATTACCATTACAGCGCTTTTGGCATCTATTGCCGTGCAAAAGTTCCTCGGAGCACATTATTACATACCTATGGGCGCTGCAGGAGGGTTTATCCTTGCTTTTTTCGCAATAAAGCTAATGATTATACATCCAATTGCCATTGTACAAATCCTCGGCATTACTGCACTGGCAGGCGGCATAATATACCTGCTCCACAAGTTCAGCAGCAAAAAGCTGTTTACGCCAATCAACTGCTTTATACTGCTCGCGGCGATGTTCGATGCCAGCTCCACTTTTGTGGGAGTTGAATTCTATAGCGCAGTGGAAAAACATGTTCTTCCGAATTTCCTCATTGCGCACCTCGGCGGCGCATGGATAATGTTCCCACTGAAGTTCTTTGTTATTTTGCTGGCATTGTGGGCAATAGACAACTCAGAAACAGACACCTTCTTCACGAACTTCCTGAAGTTTGCAATACTGACAATAACTCTTGGCCCTGGGGCGAGAAACACATTAAGGCTGGCAATGGGCACATAATCACATGTGCGCCTTTATAGCCTCGTTTTCTTCCTTTGTCTGGCAGCTGTGGCACTTGCCACTGTCGTCGAAAGTGAATTCCTTTTTGCAGCTTTCACAAAGTGCCCCGTTGTTCTGCATCCAGACATCCATGCGCGGGAACTTCACCGGCAGGGCAAAGTTGAAGGAGCCTGTCGAGACAAACACGCCCTCTCCTGTTTCATAGTAGGGTATCTTCTTTTCCAGGTCCTGGACATAAGGAGTGGTGTCAACAATTGCCCTTGCATCTATTGGAATTAGCTGTAGGGTTATTTTGTTGTGGATCTGCTTGAGAATCCTTGAATCTATTCCGCTTGGGTCCTGCTCAACAATTATTGAGAATACCTTGAACTTCCTGCCCTCTTTCGCAATCTTTGCTATGACATTGCCCCTGCTGGCCTCTTCGGAGGAGAGGTAGTTGTGCGCCTCCTCAACCAAAATGCCCGCTGGTTTGAACTTCCTCCACGCAGCACTGTTGTTTATCTTTTCGCGCTTGTACTTGTTGAAAATCCGCCTCGAGAGCATTGCAGTGATTACCTTTGCGGCCTTTTCGCTTATTGAGCTTACGTCAATGACATACCACTTGCCCTGGGTTACGCCATCAAGGATTTCATGTATTAAGCTGTTCGAGTCATGCGACCAGACCTCCTCATCCTCCCTGAAAATGCTGTGGAGCCTGCTCTTCACAGCAATTATGACATACTCGTTTGCCTTTTCCTGGGGGACTTCCTGCTTTATCACATCCACGGAATTGTTCAGGATGTAGGAAATCCATTCCCTGCCCTTCAGGTTTCGCATGAAGTTCATGAAAGCGCCCTGCGTCTCTTCCCTGAACTCGTATACCTCAAACAGGTAGGATGGGTAAATATCCTGAGTGGAAACCTTCAGCTTCCTTTCGAACCTGTCGCCGTTGTCAGAGTCCAGAGTGTAGTGGTAAACCTTGGCATTTTTTGGTGTGTTGAACCATTTCAGCCCGTCTTTTGAGTGGTCGTGGCCCCTGTAATACTCCCCATGCGGGTCTATTATCACGCCGCCTGCGAAGCTGCCGTTCTCGTCGCCCTTTATCGTGACCCCGAGCAGCACTTTCGCAGAATTTGTCTTGCCGGAATTGGTCCAGCCGGACAGCAGCCAGTGAGTTGTGTAAGCTTCCTTCCTAAAGCCGGCAGTAGTGTTGAGCATCTTGCTCCCGGACCTGACATTTGCAAAGTCGAGCTTGGGCAGCTTCAGAATGTCAAAGTCCTCAGGTTCAAGCATGAAAACGCCGTCGCCGTGCCTCGGGATAGTCTTGTAGCCGATTATGTTCTGGTTTTGTGCGTTCCTGTGCTCCAAAAGAACTGAAGCATGTGCGTAAAGCAAAAATCTTTCTCCCCGGTCATAAGCAAAGTCGGAATCTGAAAACCTTGCACCGAGCTCTGAATCGAGCGGCGCCTCGCATAAGTTCGTGACGAATATGTAGAAAATCCTGTCGCCGGACGTTATTTTGTAAAACCCTTCCTCTTCAACCTGCTCGGAGTCCTCTACAAAGAAGAACAACCTTCTCTTCACACCATCAAAGTAGTCAACCTTACCGACCTGTTTCAGCGTACTGCCCCCTTCCTTAGACTATTGTACCACTCAGCTTGTAATATATCTTTTTCTATCATGTCATATGCCATGCCAGAACCCTTTTTCCTGTACTCAGAGAGCTTCCTCTTTATCATCTGCTGCAGCGTGTCCTTGTCGCCCTTCCGCATCACTGCATCTGAGTGTACTGCCCCTAATGGGTATGGGTAGGCCTTGTACTTTGGATCAAGAGAGCAGAGGGCTAGCTTCTTCATGACAAACTCGAAATGCTGTATTTTGCCATTCTCATCCAGCGTGTTAAGCTTCTTGAGCGGGAAGTCCAGCCTGAAGACATTTGAATTTGCCCGGAAAGTGCCGAAGACCATCTCTGAGAGCCTCGGCTGGCTCTGGATATACTGCCTTACAAGCGGGTAGCAGTACCAGGGATAATCCATTGAGCCATACTCTGCCGCCTTCAGCGCAAGGTATGAGGAGGCCGAATAGTCGTTTATTACATGAAAGCTCCTCTTGGAAACGCCTACTGTGTTTGGGTGCGCGTTGATTATGCCCTCCTGCGCCATTTCGAGGGTGCCATCAACAATCAATAGGTCTGCTTCCTCCAAAACCCCCTTTTCAATCTGTTTCAGCGTGAATTCTGCCTCCTTCTGATTCCTGATATCACTCAGTGCCTTTTCACTGTCCTGCTCCCGGGTGAGGAATACAAGGTCATGCTCCATTTCCCTAAACTTCTGGACCGTATTGCACGTCTTTCCTTCCAGATTCACCTCAAAAAGCCGGAAGGAGAGCTTGTAAAGCCCTATGCTCCAGCCAGGGGTCTCATAAACCAGCATGTTTCCGCCATCCACTGCCGCAACCCGGAAGTCATCCTTCAGGTCAAATGGCGCATAGGTATTGAACCGGTTTGCCGTGAGCTCGTGCAGGCCGTACTTTACCGAGCCGGAACTGGACTCCATGACCCCAGGGAGCTTGTTTTCAGAGTGCTGGTAGCGCTTTTCCAATTGCCTTATTAAGAAATCTATTTTCTTGTCCACACTAAAGTAACAGCATAGAATCTATTTATTCTTTTGCGCAAACAATTTAAACCCCTTTTTCCATTACTGTAGTATGGCAGCACAATACAACTTTACAATACTCCTTATTGGGAACTCTGCAGTTGGAAAGACCGAAATCAGGAGGCGCATGCTGGACCGCAGCTTCAAGGAGGCATTCATAGCCTCAACAGCAGGCGATGCAGCCAAGCATATTTTTGAGAAAAAAGAAGTTACTTTGCTGGGCAAGAGAATGGCCCTTACTGTAATAGACGCACCGGGCCAGGAAGTCCACTGGAATACACTTGCAAGGAAAATCCGAAACGTTAATTGCTCAATAATTGTGTGCGACCTTTCAAAGCACAAGACCATTGATGACATAGGCAGGTGGGCAAGGAGCCTGGACAAGGTCAAGGGTGCGCCTAAGGCCAGCATACTGGTCGGCAACAAGGCAGACCTAGGCAAATTGCCAACCTACAAGCAGGCAGTTTCGGCCAACATAGAAACCATTAAGGACATTGCAAAGAGAAACGGGATGCAGTGCTTCATCACCAGTGCAAAGACCGGCGAAAATGTCGAGGAGATGTTCGAGGCAGCCATAAAATCCCTGGTATCGGGCGTGGAAACCGCAAAGCAGCAGGTTAACATATCCGGTAGGAAGGAGCTTCTCGGCAAGATAGAGAACGCCTTTAAAAAGACTTACGGAAGCGGCGGCTACACCGATGACATAATCAAGACCCAGAAGAGGATGGCCAAGGTCGACAGGGACAACCCGACAGTGGAGCAGTTGAGGACACTGGTAAGCCGCCTTGCAAAAAGCTTTGGAACAACCGGAGATGACAGGCGAAAGTGTGAGAAGTTCAAGAGATACTGCGAGAACCTTTTTAATAAGTAGCTAATCCACCTTTTTCAAGTCAGCAAGCTTGCCGCCCATTGCAACATACTGCTCCTTGGCGGTTTGCAGGTTCAGATTTAACAAGGCTAGCGTGCCATCCTTATCGTAGCCTGACCAGCTCTTTCTCTTTTGGGCGTGGTGCTTGACCCTTATGAGAATCTGATAAGCCCTTCTGTATAGCATCATTGCCCCCTCAGGGTTTGTCTCCTCAAGCGGGTAGGCTGCCTGGAAAAATATGTCAGAATAATCAACATACTCCTGATAAGGGTTTTCCTTATGCGTTTCTAGCAAGAGATATGGGTGTTTTTCCCTGAAGTCCTTTACAATCTTCATCATCTTTTGCTGGTCCTTCAGGGCCTGCTTGAAGTCCCCGAGCTGTGCGTCGCGCATGATTATGCCCTGCCATGCTGCCAAATCCTCAGGGTTTGACTCCAGGGCTTTCCTAAAGTGGTGAAGGGCATTTTGGTGCCCTTTTTCGTCCTCTGCTGCATGCCTGCCCATTGCCAGCCTAAGCTTGCCAAGGATTTCAAAAAGCAGGGGATTTGTTGGCTTGGGATATTTCCTGATGGCCTTTCTTATCAAATCAAAGGCAGACACAAGGTCCATCTCGCTTATTTTTCTCTGTGCCTTGTCCGCAAGCGCCAGGGAATCCATAATTATCTTTTGGGTTTGCTTTACCCTTTCTAAATAGAGGCGTATTTTTTCCCCAAGGCGTGTGTTCTTTGCGTACTTGAGCGCTTCCTCGTAATAGGCAACAGCAGCCAGTGGATCGTCCATCTTCTCTGCCTCGACACCGAGCTCTGCCAGCCTTATTGCCACTTCCTTGTTTATTTGGCTCGCTTGGGAGGGGTATTGCCTCCTTGCAATGGCTACTGCATCCCTTCTCTTGCGCGGGCTATCCCTGGAAACAATTTTCTTAGCAATCTCGTCCAGTGTGGGTTCGTCTGCCATAGTATAGTATAGGCTGCGCTGGTTTAATTAATTTTCCACAAAAGGAAAAAGCCATTACTCAGATACCTTTTTCTTTTTTGGCTTCTTTTTTGGCTTTTTAATAGGAATTTCCTTTACTACTGCAGGTGGCGTTTCAGGGTAGTTTATTTTTGTGACAACAAAATAGCCGTCATTCAGTATGTGGCCTTCCCTGCTCTCCTTGTAGAGGGGCTTGAAGCCTTCATATGAAATATCGCCGTAGCCTTTTTTCTTGCTGCCGTAGCCAGTTTCGGTAGCATCCTCAATAACCAAAGGGCCCGCCAAATAGCTCTTCTTATACTCGTGCCCAAGCACATTCATTATTTTGTCCTTTCTGCACTCGGGGCAAATGTGTAGAGTTGCCTTTGGAATACGTTTGTACCTTTTCCTTACAGTAGGAACATCGTCGTGAATTATGCACCTGTTTATTGGTATGGTGCACAGCTCTTCTATGACCTCCATTTTGTCAATGGAGTTGTAGATTTGCTGGTTTGCCGGCTTCGTCTTGGGGATGAGGAGGCCATTCTTCCTAATCCAGAGATATACAATAGGCCGCCTGAGGAATTTAGGCTTGCCGGCCCCTGTTTTTCGGTATGAGCCGCCATACACATAGAAGCCCCAATTCTTTCTCGTGAAAAACAAGAAGGAACTCTGCCTTACCTTTGCGTATTCGACTACACTGTCCTTTTCGGGCTTTTCGCCATCATAAATCTTGGCAAACTGGTTTTCCACATCCTCCGGGCTCTTGTCGAAGTCCTCCCATTTGGGAAGCTCCTGCCTGTCGAAGTCGTTTCCGTGGTTTTCAAGGTATGTTTTTATCTCCTTGAAGCCGTTGTCCATGCGCTCTACCATGTACTTCTCTTCATTTACAGTTGTGGAGTAGTCCCGGTCAACTACCCATCTTTGCGACTTGTCGATTTCATGGCCCTCTGGACAATATACCCTGACGACACGCATGCTTTCCTCGTAGTAGCCGGTACCCCTCTTCCTGTCGCGGGTGTCATACTCAATAGATATTGTCGGTATTCCAGAATAGGACTGCTTGCACTGGTCGCACTTGTAGGCTAGTATAGTAATCCGCTTGTCGTTCTCGAAGCACCTTGGGCAGACCACGGTATCAACACCATGGAACTTGTGACTCAACAGATGCACCTTGCCATGGAAGATGCAATTACCCTCTGCCCCTGACTTTGTCCCAGCTTTCTTTCCCATTGCCTTTGCAATCAAATCCGGGTCTAGCTTGAACTCATCGTCCATTAGGCCGGGGGCGTCGTCACCGTTTGTCATTTTCTTAGCTTGTTATTCCCTCAGAAGTCTCTACCAAGTCCTTTAGCATTTCATTACAGAACTTGTTGATTATCACCTGCAGGAGTGCCAGGGCAGTTGCCCGGTAAACAACCGGCTCGAGCAGGCTCTGAATAAAGAGCTTTACTTTGTCCTGGACATCCGGGAACTCTGCTTTCAGGTTGTCTGCCTCTATTCCGACATCCAAGCCGTATTTCACAAGGACATTCTCCAAGTGGCGGTCACTCATTGCCCTGAAGTTCACATAGAAGTTCTCGTGCAGCCTCCTGAGGAGCTCCCGGATGTCTTTGTTCGTTTCCTTGACAAGGTCCTGTATTTCGACTGCCATATGCTTCACTTCTTTTGTCTGGCGCTTCAGTCTGCTCTTGTCATCGTCGTCGAGGGCTGTTGCAGCCTTAAGGTCATCGATAGACATACCGCCGGCGCTAGGGGTGGCAGTTTCCCACGCCCTGGCCACATAGTCAAGGACATCAGACAATGCCTCCTGAGTCCGGTCCCTGCCGAAGTACTCGTCTAGGACCTCTTTTATCTCCCGCTCTGAATCGTCGTAGAGCTTGTCAATCCTTGCCCAGTGTATTGTTTTTGCATGGGACTTGATGAAGTAGTCTGCGGTTGCTGCATAAATCAGGTAGCGCTCCTTCTTGGCCTTGTCATCGTCTGAGACATCAATCTTCAGCCTGCCCCAATTGTCTGCCAATGCCCTTGCAAAGAGGCTCTTGTTGTAGGTCTTGAATATGTTCAGCACATATTCGTTCCAGGTTTTGTTGACCTCTCCAACCACTATGCTGTTATATTGGTTGAATGAAAGAATTTGGGTGCCTTTCCTAAACATTTCTCCTAGGAATGTCCGGGAGTTGTTGTACAGGAACATCTTTGACTGCACAGTTGGACTAGCTCGTGCCTCATTGATGGTTTCAATTTTTACAGAGGCATCTGCAGTCTTGTACATTGTCTCTGCAAAGCCATTGTGGTAGAACTTGATTATTGAGTATATGTGATAGTTCTGGAGGGCTTTTTCGTCGTCACTTGGGTTTGCAGGGTCATGCTTGTTTACAAAAATCCACTCTTTCGAAGCCTCTTTTAGCTTCTTATTGATTAGGTAGTCTAGCAAAGTGTAGGGGAAATGCTCGTTGTCATGGATTTTTGTAGAAATTTCAGTAGGATCAATTGAATACTCTTTAAAAGACCTTTCCGCATCGGCTACAGTATTGATTGAATTCCTGAATAAGCCGGTATACATATCTATTAGAGGGTATCTTATCTTTTCTTCCGCCGCTGCAGCGGAAAACTCTAATAGCTTAACTACGTTGTTATGATAAATATTGTCAAAATTTCTGGTATTCCATTTTACTGGTACTGCCATCTTAATGCCTCCTTATTTTCTAGTTCTTCATTATGATATTTCTGGTATTTATAGTTTGTTTAGACCTATCATGCAGTGAGCCTGTTGCTCTTCTCTACAGCGTGCTGCAGGAACCAGAACCATTTTAGAACCATAATGAATAGGATAGCGAGGGAAACAGCACGGTACATCCTAGGCTCGAGTATTGATCTTATCATAAGCTCTGCCTTGTTTACCAGCTCTTCTACTTTAGAATCCCTTATCGACTGATGGAACTCATTTTCATATAAATTTTTCACCAAATCTTTCATATCTCCCCTTGTTTCACTTTCGTGCAATTTCCTCATTATGTTGTTGTAGAAGAAGACAAATTCTGTTCGCAAGAGATTTTGTATCTCTGTTTTTCCGCTGTTAAGTGAGTGGAGCATGTCCTTACAAAGATTGTCAACTTTTTCTGCGTTAGCCTTGAGAGCTGCCTTGTCAGTTTCGTCAAAAGTAGATTCTGTGCTTCGGTATATGTAGTCCAGCATGTCCTCAACAGCCTCTTGCCGGTTATCTGTAGTTAAATAATTGTCGAAGATTTCCTTAATTATTTTTTCAGAGCTTTCATAACTGCGCTCTATTCTTGCCCACTCTGTTGGTTTAGTGTGCGCCGTCCTAAAGAATTCCCCCACAAGCCTAAGGATTATATAACGATCCCGGTTCGCAGGATCAGTTTCTCGGGCATCTATCTTGTCTTTTTTTCCTAGGCCAAGCATACCGGAACGTGCTTGAGCATATAGACTTTTGTTGAAATTGCCAACAACTACCTCTCTAAAATACTTGCTCCAGATTTGGTTGACTTCTCCAATCATTACCTTATTATATTGATTGAATGTCAACTGTTGAAATTCTTTCTTGAAGAACTCTTTTAATAGAGGCAATGAACTATGGTACAGAAACATTTTTGATTCTATATTTGGTTTGCTCCTGCCTTCGTTTATGTAATCAATCTTGTCAGAGGGGAGTGCAGTCCGATACATTGTCTCTGCGAAGCCATTGTAGTAGAACTTGACTATTGCATACGTGTGATATTGGTCGCGCAAATGGTCCTGGTACGAGGGCTCATTAGGGTCATGCTTGTCAGAGAATACCCATTCCTGTGCAGCTACATCAAGCTTTTTGTTAAAAAGGTAGTCTGCTATTGAGTAGGGGAATTCCATCGCACGGTGGATTTTGAGCTTTATGTCAGTAGGAGGGGCAGTGTATGGCTTATAATCATTACCGCACTCCTTTAGCATTGTATCAGTGCCTGCTGGCTTGTAAAGGTTTGTATAAAGGTCGATTAATGGATAGCGATTCTCTGTTTGGGCCTCTTTGCCGGATTTCTCGAGCAACTTCACTATCTTATGGTATATGTCATTAAATTTCCTGATGTTCCAGCTAACTGGCACAGCTGCCCCGCCTTCTACGATGATTCTGAGTTGCGTTTCAGTTATTTCGGTCATTTTCAGGCTACCTCCCACTCAAGCTTGCAGGATATTGGGTAAGTGCCATATGCCTGTGCATCTATAGGCAGGTTTATCCTGCCCCTCAAAGTCTTGCTTTGTCCAGGAGTAAGGACGTTTGATCTTCTAAACCTCTTTACAACCGCAGATTCCAGTGGAGAGTTCTCAAATGTAATTTTTTTGTATTTTATTCTGTTGGCAGTGTTATTCGTTATTTTTACTTTAGTAGATAAGGTGCTTCTTCCAAGGGGAGTTCCTAGGAAGTTGTCAGGGTCCAAGGTAACAACGACACCAGTAGTTGGCGGTGTTGGCGGGACCGGAGGTACTGGTGGGACTGGAGGAGGTGTTGGCCCTGGTCCTTCATAT
>JGI10211J34971_10004804_pt1 | contig 10670 bp, 15 predicted proteins | sample Etolagsediment_FD_34971 | JGI IMG/M metagenome (IMG submission 34971)
AAATCTTAAGCGAACCTGCGCCAGTTTCTTTTATAAAACTATCTGTACCATCATGGTAAATCTCAAGATCGTTAGAGTTACCAAACGTAGCCTTGTCATTATCACCAAGAGACAAACCATCAGCAGTGACTGTGCCTGTGAAGGTTGGGGAGGCAGGATTGATTGCAGTGACTTGCCACGAAGAGCCGTTGTAGACTTTCATGTCATCACTAGTAGTGTTGAAGTACAACGCACCAGTTAATAAAGCATTGCCGTCATTGTCTAGTGTAGGGTCTGAGGCTTTATCGCCTAAGTAGCGGTCATCAAAGGCATCGTAGCTTGCTGCGGCTGAGGCTGCTGAGGCTGCTGCTGCGTCTGCTGAGTCTGATGCGTTAGACTCTGATGTAGAGGCGTTAGAGGCTGATGTAGCTGCTGCTGCGGCAGAGTCTGCTGCTGAAGTAGCTGAACCTAAGATAGAGTCTGTGTAGGCTTTAGTTGCTGCATCCTGAGCTAACGTAGGGTCGCCAACACCAGTAATCTTGTTAGTCCCCATCGCAATAGCACCAGACATAGTGCCGCCAGTGAGGTTGAGCTTTAGTGCATCTGCGGTGTCTACATACGTCTTAGTCGCTGCGTCCTGTGCAGCCGTAGGATTACCTAGTCCAGTAATCTTTGACGTACCCATTGCTATCGCACCAGTCATCGTACCACCCGCGAGAGGTAGCTTAGTGGCTAGTGCTGTTGTAACAGTAGAGGAGAAGTTAGCGTCATCGCCTAATGCGGCGGCTAGTTCGTTCAACGTATCAAGAGCAGCAGGGGCAGCGTCAATGACGTTAGAAACCGCTGTGTCTACATAACCTTTAGTTGCGGCGTCAGTAGAAACAACAGGGCTACCTAAGTCACTTAGTACCGCAGCGTTAAAGTCTACAGTGCCGTTGACAACTAGATTGTTTAGTGTAGTTGTTCCTGAGCCTGCTGTTAGGTTGCCTGTAACATCACCTGTCAGATCGCCTGTGACATTACCAGTGACGTTGCCTGTAAGGTTACCTGTGACGTTACCTGTTAATCCACCTACAAAGCCTGTGTTGGCTGTAATTGTAGAGCCTACAATAGTCGATGGGGTAGTCGCACCAATAGGCGTAGAGTTAATTGAACCGCCTGTAATAACTGCATTGCTAGATGCAAAAGTACCGTTAGCGGTTAGAGTGCCGGTAACGGTAGCTGTGGCTGTAGTGATGACTGAAGGGTTAGTCCCTAGCTCTACAATCTGAGAGGACGCATTCTCTGTAAAGATGCGTTTGTCTGTGACGTTGACAGCGAGTTCGCCTTGAACCAAGTCACTTGTAAGCGGGACGGCTGAGGCTGTTGAGCTGTTCTTGGTTACTATCGTTGCCATTTTGAATTCCTGTTAGTTACCACTTCGTTTTGTGCGACCAATATCTCGCTGAGAGTTTAGAAGGGTTAGAGTCCTGCGCGTTATGTCGCGCGTAGTATGACTTCTTCCGGGCTTTGTCTTTGGCGGTGGTTGGATTCTTACCCGCTCCTTTTACGCCCTGTTGACCAAACCGTATGGTCTTAACTTCATCACCCACCTTCGCGACAACAACGTGGCTTTTGGTTGGGTGGTTAGGTGTACGTTTGGGCTTATTATACCCACTAACGCCAATCCTCTGTAATCTTGGGTCTTTTTTACTCATAAGATAAGGGGGGCAGGTTTCCCTACCCCCCATCTCCGTCTTAGCCGTTTACAGCAAGAGCGAAACCGCTGTCAGGGCGGTAAGCCTTAACACCGTACAGAGTGTCAGCAGTGTACAGAGTACCGAGGAACTCTTGCTTGTACTGAGTCTGCGAACGAACACCTACTTGCTCCGCGAGGATCATAGTGTCCTGATGGATAAGCATTGCCGCCTTAACATCGCCACCCGCTCAGTTATCAGCAGCAGCCTCGATGACAGGGCAGTTAGAAGTAACGAATACGTCAATGCCGTACAGGCTACCGATCTTACCGTTAGCAACAGGCTGACCGCTTACGAAGTCAGAAGATACATAACGGTCAATGCCCATGATGGCATTACGCAGTGAAGGAGGAATAACAAAACAACGGTTGTCCATAGGTACGTCCGCGTCATCCTGCTTCTGAATCAACGCACGGAATGCAGCGTCAGTGAATACGTCAGCAGCCGCAACAGTGTCAGCAGCGTAAGCAGTCAGACCTGTAGATGCGTCATTGTAGAAGACAGCAGAGTTAACCCAAGAAGAGCCATCGCCGTCACCAAGTGACTTACCAAGCGCGAACAGATCGTTGTCAATCTGACGCGCAAGCGCGTAACCCGCGTCACCTGTGTAGAAGTTACGGAGTGAAGCAAGAGCTTGAACCTCAGTAATATCTTCGATGATGCGTGAATACTCGTAGTGCTTGTCAATGACGATCTGTACTTCTGACTCAGTGTCGTTCTGTACAGTTACCGCAGTGTTTTCTGCTTTAGCGTAAGCAGCGCCACGGATAGGAGCAGGAACGTGAATCGTGTCACCTTTCTTGCCGCTCATTGTCATTTTCTTTACTAGGTTCGCGAGGATGAGGTTCTTCTCATACGCGGCGCGAATCTCGTCACTCCAAATTTCGGGTACAAAAGTAGCCGCTGAAGTGTTATCTACAAAACCGCCAGTAGCGGGAAAAGTTGATGTAGCCATGATCTAATACCTATTAGTTACGTACGCGGCCTTCCTGATACGCCTTCATTATCTCACCGGATAATGATTGATAACGCTTCGGGTCGTTCCGCATTAAGTCAATAATGTCGCTTCGGCGATATATCTTCTTGCTTGGAGCTTCGGTACTGCCTGATGCTCCACCCGTTGATGCTGCGTTCAATGCTTGCTTACGCTCTTTGCGCTCAACTTCTACAGTCTGAGTCGCGACATTACGAATCTCTTTCCATGTGGAAAACAATTCATCCGCTGCGTCATAGTTGTATTGGTTGTTCGCTTGCTCGTATAGCTGAGTTCTTACTTTGCTTCCTGTCACCCACTTTTGGAATTCAGGACTCATCGCAATCTCTTTCAAGTCAGGGTGCTTCTGCTGTAACGCAGAGAGAGTCTGACTTTGTTGCATCTGAACACCTAACTGCTCCAACTGTTTAATGGTTGGATGGTTTGCAATCTTGTGTTCTACAGCTTTGTCGGGGTCAGCGAAGTAGTCTATTTCCTCGGCCTCTTCCGGTTCAGTTGATTTTGTCTGCTTAAGAATGAAATCATCAACAACGCTTCTTAACTTGCCGACTTCTTCACCCTGTTGACCGATGCGAGACTCTGCCTCTTGGTGCATCTTAACCAACTCAGCAGCCGTTTTATTACGGTACTGCTCGGGTAAGTCGTCTTCTGCGGCTACCTCGGGAGTTTCCTCTAAGACCGCTTCTTCGTTCTGAGTTTCATCTACCTCTTGCGTAACTTCATCAATTAATTGTGCCACTATTTAACTCCATAACTAACAAGACCGATTCTAGCTACCCCGAAATGGGACTATTGCTCGGCTACCTTGCGTTCTTGTTTTATCTTCTGCTGCCTGTCTTTTGCCCACTTCATCGTAGCGCCCGGAAACGCACCGGATATTGGGTCAAGGACTACACGAGGTGCAGAGATAACCTTACTACTGTTTCCACCACAGTCGGGACAAGGACGGTCTTCGTCAGTCTTCACAAAAGCCTCATGTATGTGGCCTTCTTCACACTGAAAATCAAACACCTTCATTGCTATCCTCTTTCTGTAAATGGTCAACCGTAGATTCTAAGTTAAGGATAAAAGAGAGAATGTTTAACTGTCCTTTACGGAAGTACAAATCCTCGTTGTCTTTTGTNGCCTCAACTGAATTTATCTGAAGAGCATTGGCACTTAGCTCTTTCATGAATTCTTTCCAACCGTCAGTCATAAACATGCCCTGAAGGTCGTCATAATACTTTTCTGTTGCTTTATCCATTCTTAGGTCGCCCCCTCTTCTTGGTTTGAGTTTCTTTCAAATCGTGAAGCAAGGAGTTCTGAACTGCCTCTATCGCCGTGATTCTTTTGTCTAGGCGCTCTAGGATGGCGTTGATCTGTTCTACGACCGTTTGTAATTCTCTTTGACTTACCACTAGGATATAGCCTTTGCTGCGTCAAGATTTAGCCTCTTTTCTTTCAGAGCTGTGTCTGCGACCTTAAGTCTTCTTTCAAACTCTTTGTCGTCTGCATCACCCACCTTGAGGTTAGCGGTGATAGCTTTGATCTGATCTGTCTCAAGTTCCACAGGGATAGCCTTAGTCTCTGCTGCGATCTTCTGCGCTCTAGCCTGAGACTCGGAAGCCTGACCGTTGAGTGCGTTAGTCTGAGACTGTTGGAAGGCCAGCTGTGCTTGCTGTGCAGCCTGTTGAGCTTGTTGCTGCTCGGGTGAAGGCTGTCCTGCTTGAGCGAGTGCTTGAATAAGTTCTTCTCTGTTTGAGAGATTCATGTTGTCTATGATGGACTGAATCAATGTCGGATACAGAGGCGAGTCCTGACCCATAGTCTGTAGCAGTTGTACAAGTTGAGTAACCTCGTACTCCCTCGCGATAATCCCGAGAGAGGAGGAGACTTCAAACTGATAGTCCGCGACAGGGTATAACTCAGGCTCAAACTGCATGTAACGGTACGCAGCTTTCTGTACGAACGGAATCAAGAAAGACTCTTGGAAGTTAATCAGAGTCCTCTTGTGACGCTTAATAATCGCACCAAGAGACATTGAGATGCCTGCGGCAGTTGATTCACCATTGATAGACCCCGGAATACCCGCAGAGTCTATAGCGCCTGTGGCGGTCTGAACCATCTTCTGCAACTCACCCGCTTGTGCGAAGGTGATTTGGTTTACCTGTCCGAAGTTAAACGGCTGTAGAACCTCAGCAGGGTTACCGTTAGTAAGTATGATCTTGCCTGCTTTAACTTCCGGTCTTGCCCCTCGGGGTAGGCGGGTAGCGTCCATAGCCATCATCGGATGGACTGTTAGGGCTAGAGCGTCAATCCTTGCGCGAAGTTCTGCGTCTAAGGCTTTTTGTGAGTTATAACCCTTCTCACACACACCCCTTCCCCAAAAACGGTTGGGGACTACATCCCACGGGAATGCAATGACGGGTCGGTCATTCATCATGTACGGGTTCTTCTCCGCTTTCAGGAGAGTACCACCGTTCGCTATNACCACGATTGCCTCAACATAGAAGGTCTTATCTTCGTCACTTGGTACTAGCTCTTCAACCTCTTCATACAGGTCGTCATTCTCAAGTAGATGGCGGGGGACTAGACCATAATACTTGGTGAGACGAACCTTATCAGTAGGCTGCGTGGTAAGTTCGTGGTCTGCATCTAGGTCGATGTCAGGGTAAGCGTAGTTGAACGGTACATCCTTGTAGACTCCCTTTTCTTGCAGGAGTTCTACTTGGTGAGAAGATACGAATTCGTCAATAGCTACACCGATGGCTTCGTCTACACTGGTAGCCACGGGGTCGATTAGGAAGTTCTGTGGTTGGATGCTGCGGAGTTTACACACAGTGCGGTCGAACATCTCTACGCCGACCTCTTGTAGCTGTCCGTCCATTGTAGGACGAGAGGCAGGGCGCATGTCCTTTTTCTCTTCAAGGACTAGCTCAGCAATACCTGTGCCGTAGACAGCGGAGTTAATCAAACACTCACCTACCGCCTTGCGGACTTTGTTCTTCTTGAAATCTTTAGTCAGTTGGTCGCGAAGGTAGGCGACATCTGCTGTCTCTTGGTCGTCATCCTTAATATCAAAGAACTTGCCACGACCAAAGGTAGCTTCTTCAATCTCTGCAACGGAAGACTCTACGGCCTGTTGAAGGGCAGGGGATATGATCTGCGAGCGTTCTGAATCTCTATTACGATCCTCAGAAGAGAAGATGCCTCGCCATAGACGGTAGTATTCATCGAACTTAGTTTCATAGTTCGACTCGTAATGGTCGCGCCACTCGCGGCACTTCTCCATAACCCAAGACTCTAAAGTCTCTTCTATGCCGAATGTATCTTCATTGCTATCTAGCATATTAGTATCCCGAAACAGAATCTATGACTTCGTAGTCATCAATTTCAAAGTCATAAGCGTAGGACACAGTAGCCAACTGATCTATGTAGGCTAGTGCGTCCACCATGTCATCGTGTGTTAGAGCATCAGGGAATTGAAATATCTCGTCTAAGAATTGGACATTCCACTCACCTTTGTTTAAGGTACAGATGCCATTCTCAAACCTGCCCTGTAACGCCCACATTACACGGTCTGTCTTCTTCTTGTTTCCGTGGGTCAGTTCCTCAACACGGAAGAAACGCTGATATTTCCTCATAAGATCGGTAAGCGGAGACATCACAGCCTGACGGGCTATGCCTTTCTCTATACCGACCGAGACGGGTTCGTAGTCTCGGACTATCTGAAATATCTTCTGCGCAGTCTCGTTCAACTCCCAGCGTCCGGCTATTATATCACAAACCCACCATCCATATTCGCCGACTTTTACTACAGCTATGGCAGTGTTGTCAAGTTTTTTATTTTTGGTCTTCTTCCCGACTTCCTCAAAGCCCGCGAGGTCAATGGCGACATAGTAGTCACCAGTAGTCGGCTCTTCCTCGTCAAACTTAATCCAGTCCTCTTTGAACATCTCAGAACCCCTAGCCTCGAAGGAGGCCATGAATTCCTGACGGAAGGCATAGGAGGACATCCCTGCTTTCGCAGCGTTGATTTCGTTTTCGTCTAGTAAGTCATTGTCGTAACTTGTAAAGTGCCATGCCTTAAACGTGGGGTCTGTGCCTAAACTGGCTTGCTTGTAGAGTTCATAGAAATGATTTCTACCCATTGGTGTCCCAATAAATAAGGCTTCTCCTTTCAGGTCTGTCAACGCAGGTCTTAAAATCAACTCCCATACATCGGGCTTCATGTCTGCGTATTCATCCAAGACAAGAAACTTAAGACTTACACCGCGCATAGTCTCAGGTCTGTCCGCACCTTTCAAGCTTATGGTCGTACCATTAATCAACTTGACCTGCATGTTATTGACATGAGAGGAGTCTATGACTGGTTGGCCTATCTCCAAGAGGAGATTCCACATAATGTCCCTAGCCTGACCCTGAGTAGGGGCGACATAGAACACCTGTCCTCTATCAGACTTCAGAGCGTTGACGATCAAAAGATAAGCCGCAAGACGAGACTTGCCCGTCCTGCGACCCGCAGCAACGACTTTGAAACGCGTAGGGTCGTTCCAAACCTTCTTCTGCCACTCTAGGAGGCTGATGTTTAGATTCATTTCTTCTTCGCGGTTTTCTTAGCTTTCTTAAATGCTTTAGCCGTAGGAGCGCCTTTGCTTCCGGGCTTTCGCATAGTTTCTCCGCTTCCTGACGCAATGCGCTTTCTCTTTGCGTGGATGTTCTTATAAAGACTCATGTTACTTCCTGCGAGTCGTTTTAGTGCGGGCAGGTGCTTTAGAAGCCATCTTATTTTTGGCTTTCTTAGCTGCGGCCTTTCCGGCTGTTGTGTATGCGTACTTCTTACCATTAACCATTGGCATAATATTTCTCCTATACCGTTAGATCGAACTTAACCCCATCACTCTTCGCGAGAATGAATGAGACAATGCTTGTAAAGGTAGAGCCTGCGTCAGGCGTAATCGTAAGGTAGTCGCCCTCAGTCATAACCAAGAACGCCCCCTCACCGCCAAACTGATCGTACTGACCATCGCCTAATGACTTGTTGGACTGAAACGTAATGTCTGTCCCGTCATGCCATGTCGCCGAGTAGCCCGCTGTAGAGCCTGTACCATTAGCCACGAAGAGCATAGTTACCCTAGCTTCATAGCCTGTTGGGACGGTGAATAGAGTATTAGACACTCCCGCTGTGAGGTTATTACCTATTGAATAGTGTGACTCATCATACATAGTATTTACCAAATCTAATCATGTAGGTTATCTCTACGGCACGTTGACCAACCTGAGTAGCCCACAAAGAGTCCAAGAACTCATCCGCAGCTTCCTCAAAGTCGTCAGTCTCCATAGCCTTAAGAGCTAGTTTGAACTTCCTCAACCTCGTAATACCTAGATTGAAACACAATGATACCATGGCATCCTTACGCACTTGGTCTAGGTACTTGTACCACCGGAAAGCGTTATCAAGTTCTTCCTCACACCTTCTGATGTCGTTCTTGAGCATATAGTAGATTTCATCGTGAGATAACCCTAAAGAGTCAAGGTTTCTCCCTACGCCTATGCTCAGGTGTCCTGTGGTGTCTTCGTAGGGTTTGGTTCTTAACCCCTCATGCTTGACTAGCAGATCAATCAAATTATTCAGATTCTTCACTGAACTCCCCCTCCATGATGTCAGGCTCTACCACGGCGTCAGTTACTCCCGAGATGGTGATATTCACGGTAGGCTTACCACCCAACTTGTCTTTATCAAAGTCACTCTGAGGAAGAATCCTATCCATAATTAATTTCCAAGCCGCCGCTTGGTTCTTATGGTCGTCATCTACCGCAGCCCTGAAGATAGAATTAATTACCGCATCAGTATCCCTTCGAGCCAAGAACCTCTGCTTCATTTCTATCATTGCCGCCCTGTCACCGGGTGGACGACCCCTTTTCCTATTTTTAGGAGGGGTAATCTCAGACTTTCTAGGACGTCCTCTCTTGCGTTTTACTGGGACGTCAGGGGTAACTACCTCTATTTCGTTATCGGACGTCATAGAGCCTCCTGTGAATAATTAAAGGGTATTTTACGCCTATTTTCTGACAAATGACCAACAAAATCTAAGCCATTGATATTGAAGGGAAATAGTAGAAGTTATTTTTTGCCCTTTTTTAAAATTCACTTTTGCAAATTTGGGGGGCTACTATAATAATTACCGCACAGCCGTCCCCTCCCCCGCCCCTAAATCCACACCCCGTCTAGGGTTTTACCGAACGAACGCTCGCTTTATGGTCAAAAATTGTACAGTCCTGGACCAGGTGGCGAGATTCGCTAACTATTGGCGAGATTCGCTAAGTGTGAGGGCAGGTCTGGCAGCCCATACCCCAAACCCATACCCCAACCCCATCCATATGGAAGCTAGAACGATTCCACAAATTGAAACAACATGAAACCAAATAAATTAAAATAATGTTTGCATTCGTCGAAACAATAGATATAATGAACACACTTTCAACAAAGCAAGGGGATTACAACATGATGAAGCAACACACACGACACTTTCAAATAGCAGCGCAAGCGGTAGCGATGGGCAACAAAGAATACGCAATAAGCTACCTCAAAGGAATGATTAGATCAGCAGCAAGCAACAAAGCAGAAAACGAAATCAAAGCAGAATTAGCTAAATACCTATAACACTACCGCCCCCGAAAGGGGGCATAACCAAGGGGAATAAAATGAAAGATCAATATATTATTTGGGGCAGGAAAGATTCAACGGAAAAGTATGACGATATCTTAGTATCGGAACACGCGGGAATCAAAGATATGAAACAAGCGAAAGAGGTAGTTAAAAAGCTTGAGGCGTTAGGATGCACGGGAATCTATATTCAAGTGTTTAACTTTAACCAAAACCCAAAAGACTTATTTGCAAACGCATTAAACTTTTAAGCACTACCGCCCCCTTCGGGGGGCAATCAATAGACTATAAGAGGGAAAGACAATGAAAGCTAACGCAGCAAACTACCTAAAACTAGACCGCCAATACGGCATAGAATCCACCGATGAGCAGAGCAAATACCTGCTCAGCCTTTACAACGCAATGCCTCGCAGCGAGAAGAGCAAGCTCGAAGCTATATGGTTCGCTCAGCAGGAAGAACACGACAGAGAAGAAGAAGAGCAGTACAAGCGCGAAATAGAAAGCGAGCGCCACTTCCACGCATACCCACAATAGAAGAGAAGACAATGAAACAGACTATTAACTTTTATCAAAGAGGGAAAACCATGAAACAGACAATTAACTTTTATCAATTCGCAGAACAATTTCAAGCGGTCAGACCCAATAACTTTAGCCGTGAAGGTTTAATAGCCTTATGGGAATACTTGGAAGAGTGGGAAGAGAGTACGGGCGAAGAAGTAGAGCTTGACGTTATAGCCCTATGTTGTGACTTTACCGAATATGAGTCTCTGGCGGACTATAAGCAAGATTACAGTGACGACGTAGACGACTATACCGCCGCCATTACTGAAAACAACGGGTATATCGTTTACACGCATTAATTATAACACAATCAAAGACTAAAGAGGGTTAAGCATGTTTAACACAGAACCACACGCGCAATACACAATCGCATTTGATACGCCCTGGCTAATTACTGGGCGTGAAGTCGAAATGCTCAGGCACGGCAATAAGGCCAAATTGGAAGCCGAGCAAGCTTACCTAGATTATTTTAATAATTACCTAACAATCGAGCGTTTTGCGAGCGACTATAGGCTTTCAGTAGATAACGCAACGCTATTAATAAATCAGGGGCGCAAACTAAACCGCGCGAGGGGATAACCATGAAAATCAAAAAAGAGCATTTCGACCATCTACAGACAAGCATTAATCAGGTTTTGGCTCAATACAATGACCAAGGGCAATTAGTCGCTGAATACGAGCGGGGGTTATTCCCTCGCTCAGAAAAGACTAAAGACCTTCAGCGGCGGTTTTGTTTCGATTTATTATTCGGGGC
>JGI10211J34971_10004805_pt1 | contig 10669 bp, 13 predicted proteins | sample Etolagsediment_FD_34971 | JGI IMG/M metagenome (IMG submission 34971)
TACCAGATGTAGAAATAAATTTAGAACATTTAATTTATTTAGATACGGCAGGAGCGCTTTTTTTAGACAATGTTTATATTTACTTGTCAAAACATTCCAATAAAGTTTCTTTTATTACTACAAGTCAAGAGGTTATTGATACTTTAAATTTAGTAAAAAGTAAAAAACATAAGAGTACAGATATAAAAATTAAAAAAGATAGAAATGTTATTGATATGATTGGTAAGTTTACTTATAATCATTATGTAGGCTTCATGTCTTTTATGGCGTTTTTGGGTGAACTCTTCGCTACTAAAATGCATTATCTTAAATCAATTAAAAATATTAGATTTAAAGAGATTGCTTTTGAGATTAACGAGAGTGGTGTCAAGGCTATCGGTATTATTGCATTAACCTCTTTTCTCATAGGTTTAGTGGTTGCTTATCAATCAGCATATCAATTAAAGATATATGGAGCAAATATATTTATAGTTGATATGCTTGGTATCTCAATACTAAGAGAACTTTCTCCTTTGATTACTGCAATAGTCATTGCAGGCAGAAGTGGGTCTGCATTTACTGCACAAATCGGTGCAATGAAAATAACAGAAGAACTTGATGCAATGAGGACTATGGGTTTTTCTCCACATAAGTTTTTGGTTATTCCACGTATCATAGCACTCATGATTACTATGCCTATTTTAATTTTCATATCCGATATTAGTGCAATTATTGGGGGTATGCTTGTTGCAAATTTAGACCTAAAAATTACTACTGAACTCTTTATAGAGAGGTTTAATGAAGTAGTAGCGGCGAAGCATTTTTTTATAGGAATTCTTAAAGGACCATTTTTTGCGTTTTTAATAGCAACAATAGGGATATACAGAGGTTTGATGGTTAAAGATGATACCCAAAGTATTGGATTTAATACAACCAAGAGTGTTGTTGAATCTATTTTTGCTGTAATCGTATGTGATGCAATTTTTTCAATTATGTTTACAAACTTGGGAATCTAATGATGAAAAAAATTATTCAAGTAAAAAATGTTAAAACTGTTTTTGGAAATAAAGTAGTGCATGATGGACTCAACCTTAGTATAAATGAAGGTGAGATTTATGGTCTTTTAGGACCAAGTGGATGTGGAAAAACAACTCTGCTACGTGAGATGGTAATGCTACAAGATATTTATTATGGTGATATAGATATTTTAGGTCATAGTCTGAGAAATATAAAGTTTGATGAGGCCCAGGATTTAAGAAAAGAATGGGGTGTCTTGTTTCAAGCTGGTGCACTCTTTTCGTCGTTAACAATAGCTGAAAACATAGCACTTCCATTAAATGAATATACAAACCTATCTAAAAAAATGATAGATGAAATAGTGAAATTCAAAATTAATATTGTTGGTTTAAAGGTTAGTGATGCGCACCTCTATCCATCTCAAATAAGTGGTGGTATGAAGAAAAAAGCTGGTTTGGCAAGGGCTCTTGCAATGGATCCTAAACTTCTTTTTTTAGATGAGCCAACAAGTGGCCTTGACCCTATATCTGCAAGAGATTTTGACTCCTTAATCTTAGAACTACGTTCTCTTTTGGGACTCAGCATAGTGATGGTTTCACACGATTTACAATCAATTTATGATACACTTGACCGCGTAGCAATCATTGATAATAAAAAGATAGCTTATGAAGGAAACTTAGAAAATATAAAAGAGTCAAATAGCTCATTTATAAAGACTTTTTTTGGAAAATATAATGAATAATAAAGTAAATTATACACTTATCGGACTTTTGGTACTAATTGGAACAGTACTTATTTTTGCATTTAGTTACTGGATGTTAAAGCCAACGGTTGAGACAAAAACTACTAAATATAATATATACTTTGATGAATCAGTTTTAGGTTTAAACATAGATGCTCCGGTTAAATATAGAGGTATAAGTGTCGGTAAGGTAACACGGCTTAGAATTAGTCCATATAGTTCAGAGCAAGTAGAAGTCCTCATAACAATATTAAGCTCAACACCAATTAAAGAAAATACTGAGGCAAGATTGACAGCACAAGGTATTACCGGGCTGAGTTATATAAATCTGAGTATGGGAGAACATGATGCTCCTCCTCTTGTAGCAAAAGATGATCAAAAATATCCAGTTATAAAATCTGTTGCATCTTTTTTTGAAGATTTTGAAAAATCATTAGATTCGGTCTCTTCAAAACTCTCTAAAACATTAACAAAAACTTCAGAACTTTTAAATGATGATAACCAGCAACAGATAAATCTTTTGCTTCATAAAAGTGCCAGTTTTATGGATAGATTAGATAAGTTAATGGATGAAAAAACAATAGCTTCTTTACAACATAGTATTAAAAATATAGAATCTGCGAGTACGAAAGTTGATAATTTAATACCTAAGGTAGATGTTTTTGTAGATACTAGTATAGCATGGGAAGAAAAGATTGATAACTCTTTCTCGTCAATTATGAATAGTTATTTAGGAATAAGAAGTTCCATGGATGAGATTAAAAGAGCAGTTTCAAGTGGAGAGTTTAATGTTAAAGAAATTGCAGCTGATGTTGTACCTACTCTCAATAATACTCTTTTAGATATGCAAGAATTGATAATAAAAGTGCAAAATACATTGAATCAATACGATAGAAGTCCAAGTGATATCTTATTTAAACACGAAGAGATTAAAAAAGCTCCAGGAGAAAAATAATAATGTTGAACACTCAAAATGAAAAGTGCCAATACATAGCGCTTCAAAAAAATTTAATACAGAGAGAAATTCAATGTTAAATCGTAATTTCATATTTTTAACTTTAATCACATTTTTATTTTTAGGTTGTGCAACAAATATACCAGCAGTGTCTGAATATAGGATAAATGTATCAGATGCGGTTCCTGCGTTTGAGCAGTCAGGATGTAAAGAACAGTCATTGAAAATTGCTCAGGCATTTAGCTCAAGTTCTTTAATGACACACAATATGAATTATGGATTAGGCCCTCACAAACAGTATCAATTTACAGAATCTGAGTGGGCAGAATCTCCAAATAGAGCAATAAGTGCTGAAATATTGCAATATATTAAAGCAACAGAACTCTTTAAAAATGTTCAGACTTTTAAATCCAGAAGTAGAAATGGACTTCTTCTGGAGACAAATATAGAAGAATTTATGCAGTATTTTACAGAAGATGAAAAAGAATCATTTGTAAAAGCAAAGATAAATTTAACCCTGCTAGATGCAAAAGAAAGTAAGGTATTAGCAACTAAAACATTTAGCTCAACTGTAAAAGTAGATGCATTAAGTGCAGATGCTGGAGTTATTGCTTTGAATAAAGCACTTGAAAATATTTTAATAGAGTCTGGAAAATGGCTTAGTGAGGTTTGTCAATGATTAAAGAAAAAGAGTATAAAAAACGCAGAGATACACTTACTTCTAAACTTGCGAAAAATTCTGTAGCAGTGCTGTTTAGCTCAAGCTACAAAACTCGTTCAAACGATACTGAGTATCCTTTTAGACAAAACAGTAATTATTACTATTTAAGTGGATTTGTAGAAGACAAGTCGTGTTTAGTATTTATAAAAGGAATAAAAAAAGTAAAAACCATTCTTTTTGTCCATAAAAAAGATAAAACACAGGAGTTATGGAATGGAAAGAGATTAGGTGCTATAGCCGCTAGAAAAAGATTCTTAGTAGATGAAGTGTGTGAGTATCAAGATTTTTCGCTGAAGCTGCAAGAGTATGTTAGTGGTAAAAAAACACTCTATTATGATTTTGATCTTGAGTATTCAAAAGTTAAAATTCTTAAAAGACACTCTAAAATAATTCGCTCATTTGAAAATATATCTCCATATGTTCAAAAAATGAGACTTATAAAATCTAAGGCTGAAATAGCTTTAATCAAAAAAGCTATTTCAATAACTAGAAATGCTCATTATCAAGCGATAAGAAAGGCTCCATCTTTAAATTACGAGTATCAATTACAAGCTGAAATCGAATATGAATTTAAGCGTCATGGTGCGTATAGCGATGCATACACCTCTATTATAGCTTGTGCTAACTCTGCAAATACCTTGCACTATATAAATAATAATAAAAAACTTCTCAAAGGTGAACTTATTCTTATAGATGCTGGATGTGAATATCAATATTATGCAAGTGATATTACAAGAACTATACCTGCTAGTGGGAGATATACAAAGCCTCAAATAAAACTTTACAACATGGTCTTGGATGTTCAACTTGAAATTATTAAGATGATTAAACCGGGGGTAAAACGCAGTTGGCTTCAAACTAAGGCATCAGAATTATTATCAAAAGGTATGATAGAACTTGGTATATTAAAAGGTTCTTTGAAAAATGTAATGAAACATGAATTGTATAAAAAATACTATCCTCATGGAATAGGGCACTGGATGGGAATAGATGTACATGATGAAGCTCCATATAAATATGAAAATGGCAAAGAAATCCCATTAAAAAAAGGTATGGTGTTAACAATAGAACCTGGTATTTATATTGATGAAAATGACAAAGATGTTCCTAAAAAATTTAGAGGAATAGGAATAAGAATTGAAGATGATATTTTAATAACAAAAAAAGCTTGTAAAAATCTATCTTCTAAAATAGTAAAGAGTGTTGAAGAAGTAGAGGCTCTCTACTCTTCGCTATAGCTATAAGTCCAGCCTGTAAGTTTTTCTTGTTTAGCCTCAAAAAAGTTGTCTGAGTCTGCTAAAAAATCCATAACATGCATGAGTCTATAGGGAATGCTATTTTGATCTTCTCTTTTAATGAGAAGTAGTGGCATTGGCGTTTCTTGTTGGCTCATAGAAAAACCAACCGGCATTAATTGGCTCATTAATTCTTTTGGATTTCTAATTCCGTTATCATTTAAAAATTTATCAAAAACAGCATCTTGTATATCTTGCGGTAATTCATCTGTTGTGTTTAAAAAGATTGTAAATTGAATAGGTGTATCTGTGAATTTAGTAGGAGCGGGGGCAGCCATAATTATATATTCTACATTTTTAAGATGGTTTTGAATCTCAATTGTATCAAAATATTTGTCAGTTACTATGGCATTCGCTACAGACATTACTAAGCTTCTTCAGATTTTTGATTTTCAATATTTTCTTGATGTCTTGACATTTCTAATCTTATTTCATCCATAGTATGCGGAGGGACATTTTCATCTTTTGCCCATTTTACTTCATCTATGTTGCCGCCATAATCACCACCAAAGTCTTCAACTTTTTGAGAATACTCGTCTAAATCATGACAAATTGCTACTCGCCCATCTACAGTGTCTGTAAGTTCTATAAACCATTTACCTTCTTCATCGATTTTTATTTGTGATTCAAATATTACACCCATTATTTTTTCTCACCATTGGGGTTGTATTTAGTACTATCAAATGTTTTTGCAAAACCTTCTAAATCCTTTTTCTTTAAATCACCATTATACACGATGTCTTTTGCATCAATATTGTCATCATTTAACATCTTAGGAACAGCATCTGAATTGTTAATTACTTCCATATGTGCGTCAAGCTCATCTTCGCTATAAGCCATTTGCATATCAGCAGCTATAACATGTGGTATAGCTTCTATAACAGCTAACTTTTTAAGCTCTTCAGAAACACCTTCCCCCTCAATTGTCACAATTATACGACCTTTCTCATCATGAAGATGGTAATCACATGCCTCACACTCTTTTAAAGCCTGCACAACTTCATCTAAAAATTTTGGTACTGTTTGAACTACTATGCTTGAAATATTCATTGATTTTCCTTTGATTTATTCGTAAATAATTTTTCTAGTTTTTTCACCATTATCTTGGCGTATTTTATCATATAGTTTTTGATGTTTTAATTTTTCATCATTATTAATAGGTGTTCTTAATGATTTATACTCAACTAACTCACCATCTTTATAAACACCTGAGACTATTGCGTGAACCCAATAAAAACCTTTATCCTTGCGAAGATTTTTAACGACACCAGTCCACTGTTTTTTATTTTTTATAGTATCCCAAAGTTCTTTAAATGTAGCACTAGGCATATCAGGATGCCTTACTATGTTATGTGGCTGACCTATAAGTTCATCAGACTCGTAACCACTTATTGCACAAAACGTTTCATTTGCATATGTAATTACACCATTTAAATCTGTTCTAGATATGATAAGTTCACCTTCAGGAACTTCTGTTTCTATTAAAAATTCACTTTCATTATATTGCATTTTATAATCCTATTGTAATTTGTAGTAATTAAATTCATTTGAATCAGTTGTAATAAATACTTCATCTTCACTTATAAATAAAATAGATGTCAATGTCATATTATTATTTGTAAGTTTGTATTTTTTGCTTTGAGTATTAATACTAAAGACTGTGACATTGTTTTTTTCATCACTTGAAAATGCACCAAGTTTTGCACTCGGAGAGAGACCAGCTCCATAAATTAAAAACCAATGTTTTTCTCTTAAAAAATAATCACTATTATTTTTTAAATCATATACTACACATCTTCCATCTTGACCCGCAGTAATGATTTTATTGTTTTTAAAGTCAACTTTAAAAACTTTGTCGAGGTTTTTATCGGCTAGAATTTTAACAACTTCACCTTTTTGTATATCAACAATTTTCAAGTCACCACTTTCATCTGCCACAACAGCGAGTGTTCTTGCTTCGTTTAATGTAAAATCAGCAAAAGTTGAGTTGAAATCTGCATCTTTTGCTTTAACATTAATCTTCCAAATAACCTTATTTTCTTTTAGATCATAAAGGTACATTTGATTACCAAGAAGAGAAAATACAATGGTGTTTGCATCCACAAATTTTGCTTTTGCTATATATAATTTTTCTTCTATTGATATGGCTGTATACTGTTTTCCTTTCTCGTAGATATGGATTTCTCTAAAACCTTTGCTGCCTTGAGAAGTCAATAGGATTTTGTCTTGAAAAACATCTACATTGTATACTTTTGCATGAATAGTATCACCCATAAAGTCTTTAATTTTAGGAATCGTAATTGTCTGAATAAGCTCATTAGTCGCTAGGTCATACACGTTTACACAACTAGCTTGAGTTGATACATATATTTTATTGTTCGAAGCAACTATATCAGTTACTCCTCCATTCGCCTTGTAAACATAAGTTGGAGCTAAATCTTTTGCGTTTAATCCTGCAAGAAGCAGTAAAAAAATTAAAATTAATCTATTCATTATTTTCAGGTTCCTTCTTAATTGGAGTTACATCAATTGCATAACTTGGACATCTGCTTATGCAAAATCCACACGAGGTACATTTTTGTTGATCAATAGTAGGCATAAACATAGCTTTGAATTCTATTGCATCTTCAAGACATGGATCCTTACAAGAAAAACACATAACACCCTGCCAACTAAGGCAGTTTGATTCATTTATTCTTATACCGGCATCTATGAGTTGCCTATCTTCAACACGAAGTACATTTGGTTCGCAAGCAATTGCACAATCATCGCAGTATGTACAACCACTACTTGAAAAATCTAGCCTTGGTGTTTTATCTTCACCTATAATTATAATATGCTCTTGGCACAAAGTGGCACATTTACCATCACAGTTCTTACACTCTGTGTCAAACGCATTTATATCACCATAATATGGCGGTCTAATGATAATATCTTTCTCTACTTTTCCTTCACCTTTGAGTGAGGAAGAGAGAAAGCTAAAAAGCTCTCTTCTTTCCATAGGTCATTTACTACTTAGTAGTGTCCAAACCTTCCATAAGTTTAGTTCCACTCCATGAAGATCTACTTGCTCCATCAGGACTTGTAAAATCTGCTTCAAAAGTATTTTCAACTGCTAAAGCATCTCCAGATTGTGGAGCATGACATTGTGAACAGTTAAATCTTGCACCAACAAGTTGATTTTCCTTTTTAATATCAGTTTCATTTTTCAAATTGTCAATTGATTTTTGAAATTGTTTACCATCAAATTTATGAACTGGTCTAAAATTAAGAAAGTGTGAACTTGGGATTGGTGTAGCACCCATTGAGCTTGCAACTTCTGGCATATGACACTGAACACATTGATTGTCACTGATAGTAATAGGTAACATACCCTCTGTATCATGTGGAATCATTGGTGGAGCATCTTGAAATGCTCTTTTGATTTTGTGACTTGTTCCAGGAGCATCTGTACTATATATTGCTGCATCACCAAAAGTATCACTTTTTTCTGAGTAAAGATCAGTTTTTCTCAAACCTAAAGATTCTTCACTCACAGTCTTAGCAACTTTTACTTCACTTGCTGGTGTTGCATTATTGCCACAGCCAACAAACAAAAGTGTAGCAGTTGCTAGACCAATTGTTATCTTGCTTATTGTTTTCATTATTTTTCTCCCGTTTTCTTGTTTTTTGCTAGTTTTCTGATTGAAAATTCCAGAGCATTATCATCACATACTTCAATACATCTTGCACAATTTGTACACTCTCCAGATATAACGGGTAAACTCTCTTTACCAACCATATATAATACTTGACTCTCCGGACAAACAACCTTACATTTCATACATAAAGTACAATTCTCTTCAAGATGGTGCACTCTTATTAAACTGAATTTACCCAATAGTGAATAAAATCCTCCAAGTGGGCATATATGCCCACACCATCCGTTTTTAAGAACAAATAGATCAAAAAGAAAAATAATTAGCATTGCTGCCCAACCAAAACCTAAACCAAATATAATCCCTCTATGAACCATAGATATAGGTGATATGAACTCAAAGGCTGTTATACCCATCGCAAATGAGATTATCAGACTTAGAGCTAAAACCCAGTATCTTAGCTTACGGGATGCTGGTTGTTTTATGCCTTGTACACGGTCGATACCTGTAACTCTTCTTAAGAATGCGGCTGTATCTGTGATTAAATTGACAGGGCATACCCAACTACAAAAGGCACGACCGCCAATTAGTAGATAAAAAACAGTAATAACAGCTACACCTATAAGTAAATCTACACTTAAAGCAGCTCCAGCAGCGAGCATTTGCAAGGCTGCATAAGGATCACTCATAGGTACAAAGTTTAAAAAAGTAGATGAACTAAGGTTCCCCATTAGAATTGTCCATCCCCAAGCATTCGCCCCAAAATAAAGAACCAATATACCAATCTGAGTAAATCTTCTTAAAATAAGGTATCTGTAATTATTCCATAATGTTGCCATTAGTATAAATCCTCCAGTCCATCATTTAAAGAGTCTATTGCTGATTCCTCACTAAGTCTAGTTTCGGTAGTCTCTGAGGTAGCATTTTCTAAACGCTTTTCATCCTCTTTATCCCAACCCTTGATATAGTAATCACCAGCTCTTCCCTCAGCGATTTCTCTTGGCAATACAAATATTGCCGGTTTTTCAGTTACACATGCTTTTTCGCACATGCCACAGCCTGTACATACATCTGTATGTACAATAGGTTTCATGAAAGCATGTTTACCAGTTCTCTCATTTTTTTCATACTCAATAGTGATTGCATGACCAAGTAAAGGGCAAGCTCTATAACAAGCATCGCACTGGATTCCCCAGAATGCAATACAGCTATTATCATCAACTACTGCTAGGCCCATATCAGCTATATTAATATCAAGAACTCCATTCGTTGAAACGCTAGCTTCATCTAGTGCACCAGTAGGACATACTGGAACACACGGAATATCTGGACACATATAACAAGGAATATCTCTAGGTACAAAATATGGAGTTCCTAAAGGTTTATTATCTCCTGGTTTAGCTAGTAATAGTGTATCGTATGGGCATGCTTCAACACACAGCCCACACTTAATACAAGTTTTAAGAAAATCTTCTTCTTTCAGGGCACCTGGTGGACGAAGCACAAGAGCTGAAGCTGTAACTTCATCTACGTATGCACTCCATATAAATCCACCCATGGTAGCAAGGCCTACGCCTCTAGCCATGTTAAGAATAAATTTTCTTCTATCACTTAATGGTTGTTTTTTCTTTTTCTTTTCAGGTCTGTTTTCGCTCAAAACGAATCTTTCCTTATTTTAAATCTATTTTATTATGCTTTGTAAATTCTTACAGCACATTTTTTATAATCTGTTTGTTTTGATTGCGGACATGTTGCATCAAGACAAACTTTATTTATAAATACTTTTTCATCAAACCATGGAACAAATACAAGTCCACGAGACGGTCTATTTCTACCACGAGTCTCAACTCTTGCTTTAACTTTACCACGACGAGATTCAACCCAACATAGTCCACCTTGTTTAAGGCCTTTATCTTTAGCATCTTGAGGATGCATATAACATAAAGCTTCTGGAACAGCACGATATAACTCAGGTACACGCATAGTCATAGTTCCTGAGTGCCAGTGTTCAAGTACACGACCTGTACATAACCAAGTGTCATATTTAGCATCTGGCATTTCTGGTGGATCCATGTAAGGACGAGCAAAAATTTTGGCTTTATTTTTCAAAGATTTTTGTGCCGGATCTTTAATACCTAGCAAGTCACCTTGAGAAAGAGCTTTGGCTAAAGTACCATAGAATGCATGTGAATTACCAGTTTCTTTAGTAGCTTTTGCTGCATATGGATCATACTTAGCATTAAATCTCCATTGCGTTTCTTTACCATCAACAACTGGCCATTTAAGTCCACGAACTCTATGGTAAGTAGTAAATGGAGCCAA